>TARA_R110002126_G_scaffold57667_1_pt1 | contig 34824 bp, 37 predicted proteins | sample TARA_R110002126 | Tara Oceans TARA_R110002126 (sample SAMEA4397536) | marine metagenome | biome: Polar Biome; feature: [DCM] deep chlorophyll maximum layer (ENVO:01000326); material: water (ENVO:00002006), including particulate matter (ENVO:01000060) such as... | depth 30 m | reverse complement strand
GTGAAAGATGGAAAAGTCAAAAGATAAAGTCAAAGAGCCCTTTTCTGCATATGGAAGCTATTCCTATGCAGATTATCTTTCTTGGCAAATGGATGAGATGGTGGAGCTGATCCGCGGAAAAGTATTCAGGCAGGCGGCTGCAGCGCCTAGAAGGATACACCAAGAAGTTTCTATGGTGCTTTCAAATACGCTCTATCAATTTTTAAAAGGGAAAACCTGCAAAGTATATGTAGCCCCATTTGATGTGCGCCTTCCGGTCTCATCCAGAAAGCACAAGGATATCGATACCGTAGTGCAACCGGACCTATGTGTAGTCTGCGATCGGGAAAAACTGGATGAATTGGGTTGTGTGGGTGCTCCGGACCTGATTATAGAGATCCTCTCACCCGGTAACAATAAAAAGGAGCTGCAATTGAAATACGAGGTATACGAGGCCTCCGGAGTCAAGGAATATTGGGTGATCCATCCTGATGAACGTACCTTGCTGATCTACACCTTGGAAGAAGGAAAATACCGCTCCTCCCGGTTGTACACAATGGGAGACTGTATCAATTCTCAGGCGCTTGCTGGTTTTGAGTTGGATCTGGATGAGGTGTTTGGGGAATTGTAAGTTCAAACGACAACTATAAGATCTCTTTATAACTGAGGAATATAAATTAGAACTATATAATTGTTAATTGATGATTACATACAATTACAGACTTTATCTACCGATTAATTCGTCCTAATATTGTTATCTTTATTAAGCAACTTCGATTTGTGTGAAAGATGGAAAAGTCAAAAGATAAAGTCAAAGAGCCCTTTTCAGCATATGGAAGCTATTCCTATGCAGACTACCTCTCCTGGCAACTAGATGAAATGGTGGAGCTGATTCGCGGAAGGGTGTTTAGACAGGCAGCCGCTCCCCGCTTAATTCACCAACGCATCTCTGGGAAAATTTTTCATCAAATCTATACTTTTCTTCAAGGAAAAAATTGCGAAGTATTTACTGCTCCCTTTGATGTTCGCTTACCAGTTTCTTCCAAAGACCTTGACAAAATCGACACCGTAGTGCAGCCGGATCTCTGTGTGGTTTGCGATCCGGAAAAACTGGATGAATTGGGCTGTGTAGGTGCCCCGGACCTGATCATCGAAATCCTCTCTCCAGGAAACAATAAAAAAGAATTGCAATTGAAATACGAGGTTTACGAAGCCTCGGGCGTAAAAGAATACTGGATCATTCATCCCGACGAGCGCACCTTGTTGATCTATACCCTGGAAGGAGCAAAATACCAACCTTCCCGCCTATTTACCTTGGGAGATCGGGTAAAGTCACAGGCGCTTACTGGGTTTGAATTAGATTTGGATGAGGTGTTTGGAGAGTTGTGAATATAGGTTACTTACTTAATTTACCTGATTAATACCTATCCTAAAAGAACAAAAGAAAGACTTTCTACCACCACTTTATTTACTTTTCTGTAATTAACCATTTATGATTCTCAAAGCTTATATTCGCTAATTTACTGTGTTACTTTTTTGCTTCAGTGCATGTCCCGAGAAGTGAAACGAATCAGGATCGAAAAAGTAACCAACCTGTCCAGAGACATCGGGAAAAAACCTGCCGCTGAACATCTTTTGGCTAAAATCAGGGCAACTCCCGCGCATAGGCAAACTCCTTAGGATCTAATGTGATTTCATATAAGATAAGAATTAAATCAAGATCCTTCGTCAAACATGCCTCTGCCTTTACCACCGCATTGCCCAGATTTCTTAACGCCAAAACCTGTAAGGTGTAAGACGGAAAGTAACTAATTTATCGAATCTACATTACACTAAGAAAAGGTATTCAACATTCAATTTATTATTAATCAAAACTTTACAATTTGATATGTATCACCTAAATTTGTATTCATTACCTACGAAACGAAATAAAAATGCTAAAAAAATTAACTCTGGATAGGTTGAATCTACAAGTAAGAGTATTAGGAACATCTCTTTTAGAGATTTCTAATAAGTGTGGTGTAGCAGAGAAGAAACTAACTTCTTTTTTTAATTGTAAGGATTCACTGAGCAAATCAGAAGAAGAATCCGTTAGAATTGAATTAGTGCGTCATGGATGGATGGTATTTATGGATGTAGCTCAATTAAAAACATCTGAAGATCTTATGATAAATCTTCCTATGATGCCTTGGGATATGGATAGATTGAAAAACACTGGACCAAGCGAGTATTTCTACTGGGGAGAGAAATCCTTTATAAGGCTATATTGATGGGTATTTATAAAACATACTGGCTTATTCAGTAAAGACTGGATTGATCTTGTTGTTTCTACACCTCTTCCAAAAAAGTTTACACAGGCTATTCGGTATTCTATTGGATAATCCCCGTTTAATGCTATAATTGTGGTTAAATCATACAAGAATTAACCCAAAATGAACAAATACATCCTTGCTTTTGCCCTTCTCAGTAATTTAACCCTTGCTAATTCTTGCTCAGAAAGCCAAAAAAACAATCAGACCACAGAAGACAGTCCAAATAATTTTTTACAGGACAAAAAGTTTTTAGAAAAATTTGATCCTAATCTTGTGGAGCTTAGTACGGATGACAACCAAGCAAAAATCCTGGTATCCCCTAAGTACCAAGGGAAAGTTTTCACCTCTACCGCAGCAGGTGAAAATGGAGAAAGCTTTGGCTGGATAAACTATAAAGCATTTGAAGGCCCATTAGACAAACACATGAATGCCTATGGAGGTGAAAGTCGCCTTTGGCTTGGGCCTGAAGGAAACAAGTACTCCCTGTACTTTGAACCGGGTAAAAATATGGTGTTTGAAAACTGGCACACTCCTGCAGCCATTGACCATGAACCCTGGGAAAAAACCAAGTCTGGCCCGAGAGAAATAGCCATGACCAAAGCAACCTCCATTACCAACTATCAGGGAACCGAGTTTAAGCTACAGCTTCAGCGAACTGTTGCACTTCTGGAAAAGGAAGAAATCTTAAAAAACATTGCTTTGACAGCCGATGTCTCTGCCATCAAAATGATAGGCTATACCACCATCAATTCCATTCAAAACACCGGCGATTTCCCATGGACCCCTGAAACCGGAGCCCCCTGCCTTTGGGTTTTGGACATGTTTAGGCCTAGCGCAGAAACCACCATTGTATTGCCTCTCAAGCCAAATGACTCCAAAGAAGGGCTTACCACCAACTATTTCGGTGAAATTCCTGAGGAAAGAATTGCCATCACTGATAATTACTTTTTCTTAAAGGCCGATGGCCAAAGCAGAGGAAAAGTGGGCGTATCCCCCGAAAGAGGACTTCCTATGGCTGCCAGCTATGACCATCTCAACAAATTATTGACCATCACTACCTTCAATATTTCGTCTGAATTGCCCTACCTTAATCAAGAGTGGAACACCGATGCTGATCCTTTCAAAGGGGATGCGGTCAATGCTTATAATGATGGCCCCTTGGAAGATGGTAACCAGATGGGTCCCTTTTACGAATTAGAGAGTGTTTCTCCCGGAGCTTTCCTTTCTCCCGGCCAAAGCATGGAGCATTTCCACAATGTTTACCACTTCACCGGAAACGAGAATGGGTTAAATGAAATCACCCAGCAATTATTGGGGATTTCTATTGCTGAGATTAATGAGGTGTTTGGTAATGATTAATTGTTAATTGTCAATTGTTTTTTCTTCTATGGCCCTTGCCTGAGAAATTTTGTCTTCTGAGTGTTGCCTGAGGCACTTAAAAGTCGGTACCTGAGCTTGTCGAGTTCCCGGTGCCTGAGCTTGTCGAAGGCAGAGGGACATTTGAGCGAAAACTCCTTTGTTTTTTAACTTTGGTGGTCAGTCAGCACCTGATACAAAAATAAACTGAAGAAGCCAGGAGGGCTTCAACAACAATAACCAGGGGTGAAAACCATTGACTGCCGACATGCTAGTAATTGATTTTTTCACCTAATAACTACCTCGTTAAATGTCTTCACCTTTGCTTGAATAATAATAGCTAACCATTTAACAAAAAGACAACATTTTATAAAAGAACAAATGGGCTTCGGCTCATTTTATTTTTATATATTTATCTATCGAATCCCCTCTTTTATAAAACAAATCTTTAAAAAAATATTCTCCAATCATGGTAAAAGTAAAATCAGCCCTTTCCCTTCTCCTATTTTCATTCCTGTTTACCCTAGGATGTAATGAAAAAGCCCCTGTGGCAAAACGAGTAATTATGCTGGGAATTGATGGCTTTTCTCTGGAAGGTTACCAAAAAGCAAAGACACCAAATATAGATGCTTTATTTGCTGATGGAGTGATTTCCACCAGTACCAGAACAGTGATGCCCTCTGTTACCATGCCCAACTGGACCAGTCACCTTACCGGTGGTGGACCGGAGCAACACGGAGTTTTCGGCAATGGCTGGGAGAAAGAAGACCACACCATTGCTCCCCAGGAAATGGATCAGGATGGCTATTACCCTTCAATATTTAAGGTTGCAAAGGACAATGTCCCCAATATCAAGACCGCTTTCTATTTTAATTGGAAAAGCCTCATCAAACCTTTCAATAAGAAATACCTGGATGAGTATAGGTTTGAGGAAGACGATCGGTACGATCAAAATTATCAGGCAGCCTTTGATTTTATTGTTAGCAACCAAGAAGTACCAACATTGATTTTTCTTTATTCGGTGCATGTAGACCATGCCGGACACGGACACGAGTGGATGTCTCCGGAATTTATCACGGCCATTGAGGAAATTGATGTAAAAATCGGGGAATTTGTAAAGCAACTAAAGGCGGAAGGATTATATGAAGAAAGCAACTTTTTACTCTTTACAGATCATGGGGGAATAGGCACAAGTCATGGCGGCACATCTGTTCAGGAAATGATTGTTCCTTGGATGATCAAAGGCCCAGAAATAAATAAATCTGTTGAGTTAAATTCTCCCAATTCAAATGCCAACACCTCTGCAGTAGTAGCCAAATTATTTGGAATCGAGGACACCCCTGAATCCTGGATTGCGAAGGTTCCTTCAGGAATATTTAGTGGCAAAGATTGATGAAATTTGATAGAGGCTTTTGATTGGCTGATCTGATTCTGAAAATTAATCTAAACTAGACATAATGGAAATCCATGTTTAAACGTGGGAGAGGTAATGGGATTCGGATTAGCATCCCTATTTGCTATTTCAGGTTAAAAGGAGTGAACATTAATTCACTCCTTTTTCCACCCCCCCCTAAACTTTCCTGTGAGAAATGTGGGTATATTGAGATCAATTAATCCCCCACTACTTAAGTTGAAGCTTGGGAGAAAATACTTTGATATTCCATAACAATACAAATACCAACATCACGATAAGTACACCACCACCTAAGTTTAACCAAGTGAAAAATTCAACCCAAGACGAGTGGGTATAAAAAAACTCTTTATAAATCAATATTCCCACACTGGCCAAGTAACCCAGCGCATCTGCCACATAAAATAAGAACCCTACCGTTCCCTTGTATTGCAAAAAGGCGAGCAACCTTTCGAACAATAAACAGTGGAATAGTATATATGGCAGGTATACACTAAAGCCCGAACCTATCATCCAAATTACAGGGCCAACTTGATCTTGTTTAAAAAGGAATGTTACAATTACCATAAGAATTGCGCTGATGATTGTTGCCAAAACACCTAACAGAAAAGCCTTTTTATTATCAATCACCAATATACCTAAAGCACTTATAATCAAAACCACTATTGCTATGGGTAACTCTGTCAGGGTGATTAACTCAGGCTGATGGGACATATTAAATGAAGCCCAAAACTCAACAATAAAATTATCTCTAAAATCCCTAACTACTGTCAGTAACACATACACCAGCACAAGAACAAAAAAAACGGCTCCATGTTTCTTCATAAAATCTAAACGCGCCTTTTTATCCATCGGAACCCTTTCCGTTCGAAGCTTCTTATCTATAGCAGTGGGTGGTTTGCTTTTATTTAAGCCATAAGCAGCAATAAGGAGCATCGGAAAGAAAACTGCCCCGGTAACAAAAGGCATCATCCATTCACTTATTTGAAAACCCTGCATCAACCAAATACCAGTTGATTTAACCAGCCCAGTAGAAAAAATGAATGTTGCACTTAAGCCTGCTGCCAACAGCTCTGAATTTTTTCTACCTTCTAGATACACCAAAACCAGCCCAAAAATCATCCCTAACGGCAATCCATTTAAGAACATGGCTAGCGGTTTAAGTGGGACAGGGACATAAGCAAATGCCAAAAGCATTAACAGGCCAAACCCTACAAGTCCAACTATTGCCCCAAAACGTTTATAGGGTGGGATCTCAGGCACTAGCCGTATACCTATAAATTTTGAAACCATATATCCCAATACTTGTCCAATAATCAACAGGGTTTTAAAATGAAAACCGGATACCGCTTCCACCCCTTCAAACTGTCCCGCTAAAAATGATTTTCTAACAGCATACATTCCAGTGTATGCCATAAATGCGGTGCAAACCAATAATACGTCCGTCTTGGAAATTGAAACCTTATTAAGTTTACCCATGAAAATTGAAGCTTGTTATCTTTTACAGAATTACTTTATTAATAAATTATCGCTTGTAAATGTAGACGCAAAGCTGAAATTGAAACCTAATTCTGGTATTATCAAAACAATAAATTTTCGTTAAGGGAAATTAATTTTTCTTATAAAGAAAATTTTAAGAACTTTAACTTTTAAAACTGTTTGGATATAAGAGCTTATTTATAGCTATTAAATTAAAATTGGATGGATAATTCCGCTTACCTCACCACTTGGATTGGCTCCAAAATAAAGGACATCAGAAAATCACAACACTTGAAGTTAGGTGACCTTGCTGATAAATCTGGAATTAGTATTGCCATGCTTTCAAAAATCGAAAACGGAAGAGTATTCCCAACCTTGCCCTCCTTGATTCAAGTACTCGCTACCCTCAATGTGGACTTAAACGTGTTTTTTGCAGACCTACAAACCGAAAAAGAATTTCCGGGTTACCTATTGAAGCGGAAAAATGAGTACCGCTCTGTAAAGAAAGAAGAGGAAGCCATAGGGTTTGACTACCAATTGATCTTAAATCATAAAATTGAACGTTCTTCTATGGAAATTTCCTTGCTAACCATTTCTAGGAATTCCCAAAGAGAACCGGTCACCACAGATGGTATTGAATACCTGTATGTGATCAGTGGAAGCCTTATCTATGAATTGGGAGACAAGGTATTTGATTTAGAGGAAGGAGATTCTTTATTATTCAATGGAAACATCCCACACCTACCTAAAAACCATAACAGTACAGATGCCCAACTTTTAGTCATATACTTTATAGAAATCAGATAATCTACTTACAGCATGGAAAAAGTCGCTATTGCAAAGGTTTTTATTGAACCTGAGTCCCCTTTTATTACGCGCTCAGTTGCTTTCCCTTCTTTGGCAGAAGGCGAACTACTGGTAAAAATCGATTTTTCTACTATCTGCACCAGTGATTTGCATTCCTTTTTCGGAAGAAGGCATGCTTGCAGCCATAGTGTTTTGGGTCATGAAATCATTGGAATCATTGAAAAAATGTCCACAAAGGACATGTATGACTATTATGGAAATCAGCTCAATATAGGAGACAGCATCACCTGGACCATATATGCCCATGACCCAGACTCAATAAACGCCAAGAAGGGGTATCCTCAAAAATCCGAAGCGCTATATAAATATGGTCATGAGCAAATGAATGACACCTACCAGCTCAATGGGGGATTTGCTAGCCATTGTCATTTGCGAAAAAACACTACCCTATTTAAGCTTCCAAAAAATCTGAGCAATTTAGAAGCTGCTCCATTGAATTGCACCCATGCCACCATTGCAGGGGCTTTGCGATTGGCAGGGGATCTGAATAATAAAAATATTTTGGTCAACGGAGTGGGTATGCTTGGGCTCTCTGCCTGTGCCATGGCCAAGGAGGAAGGGGCTAAGAATGTTTGGAGTCAGGATATCGATTCTAAAAAAGCTACCAACTCCTTAAAGTTTGGAGCCAAAAAAACCTTTATCTACGGTGAAGGTGAGATTAGTCCTGCCGTTAATGCTGAAGGAGGTATAGACGTAATTATTGAAACATCGGGTAATCCCGAAGCCATTGAGTATTGTTTAAAACTTCTGGGGATAGGCGGAACCTTGGTTTTGGTAGGCTCAGTCTTTTCACAGCGAGACCTTACCATCAACGGAGAATATTTGGTAAGAAATCTCCTTACTATCAAAGGGCTCCATAATTACATCCCGGAAGACTTGGCCACTGCCATAAATTTTATGGAAAAAGCTCATCTCAAGTATCCTTTCGAAAGCCTTGTAGGCAAAACCTTTAGTCTTCAGGAATTGGACGAAGCTTTTGCTACCGCCCAAAATGGGGGATATTACAGAATAGGCATCCTTCCTTAGAATAAGTTTGAGGAATAACAATATGAACTTAATACTTAATTTTATTGACATCCTGTTTAAAAAATAATCATGTTTGATCTAATCGTAGTTGGAGGTGGAGTTTTGGGAGCTTTCCACGCCTATCATGCCCTAAAAAACGGTTTAAAGGTGGCCTTGATTGAGAAAGATAAGGCCCCTCAAGGTGCCACTGTTCGCAATTTTGGGCAGGTAGTACCTTCCGGAATGAATGAAAAATGGCAGACCTATGGAAGGGAAAGCCTGGAGATTTATAAAGAAATACATGCTCAAATAGACCTTACACTAAGGAACCAAGGTACTATATACTTAGCTTCAGATCCTGAAGAAATGCAGTTGCTAGAAGAATTGAGAGAAATTAATTCATCAAAAGATTATACTTCCACATTGATTTCCAAGGAGAATTGCCTCAAAAAATACCCGGGTTTAAGGCCTGACTATATCAAAGGTGGTTTGTATTTTCCACAGGAACTTACTGTGGAGCCAAGGTTAATGATCAAAAGACTGTTGCAGGCAATGGTTCTGGATATGGGCTTGATCTATAAACCTGATACTTCAGTTCATTCATGTGAAAACACCGGTTCGTTGGTGAAGACATCCACAGCCTGTGGCCAAAAACTAAAATCTTCAAAGGTCATTGTTTGCAATGGTAGTGAATTTAAAACCTTGTATCCTGCTATTTTTGCAGGAAGCAATATGGAAATTTCTAAATTGCAGATGATGCAAACCAAAATCCAGCCTAAATCTTTTCACCTTCCAGGATCTATATTGACCGGGACTTCTATTCGCAGGTACGAGGCATTTCAGGAGTGTCCCTCCTACCATACCATAAAAGAAAATGAAAGAAAAGATAGTCCTGAAAAAAAGTGGGGCATTCACATTCTTTTCAAGCAGGCTATGGATGGTTCTGTAATCTTGGGAGATTCCCACGAATACGCTTCTGTAGAAAACAGAAATAGCCTGGGCTTCGACTTAAAGGTGGAAATTGATGAATTAATGTTGAAGATGGCCGGTCAAATTTTTGATCTTCCAAGCTATGAAATAGCCTACCGTTGGTATGGAATCTATTCCCAATGCAAAAATGGAGAGGTATTTGAAAAAACTATTGATAACAATATACATATTGTCACCGGTATTGGTGGTAAAGGAATGACAGGAAGTCCTGCATTCGCCAAAGAAAATATATTTAAACTATTCAATTTACAACAATGAAAAATATTAAACTAGTGGTACTGGATATGGCAGGTACTACTGTGGATGAAGACAATGTAGTCTACAAAACCGTTCAAAAGGTAATCAATGACAAAGGCTTTAACGTTAGTTTGGATGAGGTTTTAGCCCATGGCGCAGGAAAAGAAAAACATCAGGCAATTACAGATGTACTGAAAGCCTGCACCGATGCTACAGATATAGACACCATTGCAGATGAGGCCTTTGCAAATTTTAAGCCAACACTAAAATTTACCTACATGCAACTCAAGGTTAAAACTTTTCCCGGAGTAAAGGAAATGATGGAAAACCTGAGAAATAATGGGGTATATGTGGTATTAAATACCGGTTATGATAGAAAAACAGCTTCATCTTTATTATTGAAACTAGGCTGGGAAACAGGCAGGGACATCGATGGATTGGTAACTGCAGACGATGTCTCAAATGGCCGACCACAACCGGATATGATTTACAAAGCCATGAATATATGTGGCATTACTGAACCTCAAGAAGTGCTTAAAGCCGGTGATTCCACCATCGATATAGAAGAAGGAAAAAATGCTAATTGTGGTTTAACAATTGGGGTATTAACCGGGGCGCAAAATGAAACCCAATTAAAAACAGCAACACCGGATTATATCTTACCAAGTCTGGCAACTCTCAATGAGGTTTTAAAAGCTTAATTTGAACATGGGTTCAGCTCCCTTTAGAAATAAATAATTTGGCCAATACCAGGACAATTACGCCATTTATTTCGTACTGTTTATGCGTCAATTATTGTGATTGCATAGCCCAAGTATGCAATATAAATACGAATGCATACCTGAAAACAAACTAAATTGCTGAACCATGAAAAAAACTACCAAAACGAAACATTATAGTGAGATTTTTCCAGCTACGTGGGCCGGAATTCCTTCCGGCCTTTTGACGCTATTGCTTAGCACCTTTCTTTTATTTGGCTGTTTAAGTAACAGCGAAACTGAGCCTGAAATCATTATTGAACCTCCTTATAGCTCTTTAATTAGCACAGACACCATTTCTTCAGGGGATTTTAAGCAATTCAGTTTAGGAACAAATGCAGAACACACGTATGCTGCTGTCAACCTTTTTAAAGAAGAAATAGGGCTGGATTATATGAATGTAGTATCAAATATTTATTCCGATTTAGCGGAGCTGGAGGAAAAGCTTCCTCTTTACCATTATATTTTTATGGATGAAGAAAAGGGTACTTCTACTGGTGTCCAATTGGGAATTAAGGAAGACCGTATTGCAACCATCTTTTTAGGCAATGGGGAAGAATTAGAAAAATGGCCAACAGATTTATCACAATCTGCTATTCGAAAAGGGGATGAGGTGACTACCTTATTTGACAAGCTGAAAACAATCAGCCAAAATGACAAATACAAAAAGAAATTTGAGGCGATCAATTTATTAACCAAAGATTTGTCGAAACCTTATGACTCCCAAATGTCCCAATCTCCCCAATGGTATTTTGGTTATACTTTAACAGATAATAAAATGGATGTTGTCAAACTGAATTTTGAAGAAGGAATTCTAAAGAACATTATTATCAATCACTTTGAAACTTACTAAAGAGCTAAGCCCTGCATACAGTTTAATTCCCTAGTAATTCAAACCCGGCACAAATTTGCATATTGCAAATTCTTGGCCATACAGCAGTTGAAAAAAATAAAAAAACCACCTATGAAAATCAATCATAGGTGGTTTTTATTTCCCTGAAGCCCCAATCAAGTGGTTGGCTCAGCAATTTTTTGTTTATGCGTTACGGGATTAGCATACATGGCTAAAAAATTATGTACAGCCACCTCATTGTTCATGTCTATTCCATTGGCCATTCTTTCCTCAAAGGCTATTTTTTCCTCCTTTGAATAATGGTCCTCGTATTTATTGGTGTTGTGCATCAAGTCTAAGGCAATGTAATTGGAAGGCCAAAGCTGATAATTGTGAACAATTATCCGGTCCAACTCTTCTGCAAGTAATTGTAGTTGTTTATTAAGAGGAACTTCGGCCCCAAAAACATCAGCGATCTCTTCGTCTAATACTTTGCCTACAGAGATGTGAATTCGTTTCTTTTGTCCCATGATTCCGCTAACCAAGGTTCTAAAATCCTCATTTTTTTGCTTTACATATATCTCCTCTCGGGCTTTGGCCATTAATTCAGGCATTTTAAGCACATCTGTAGGATCATTTTCATACGAAATAGAAACAGGAACAATTTTTAATTGCTGAAAATAATCCTTTAATGGAGTATCGCCACTTGCCATGGTAAGCATCTTCAGCATGCCTTTCTGTGTCAAATCCATACCATCTTTAGTGCGTCCTTCCCTTTGAGCAATCCATACCGATCGATTCTCCTTGAACAGTGCTTCTCTGATGTATTCAGAATTCAATTTTGAATTCTCAAACATTGCCTTTGGGCTAAGTCCTCTAAAAACAACAAAGTTTCGGGTAATCCTTGACAAGGCCTTTAGAAAAGGTTTCTTTACCAGGTTATCCCCTATTGCTGAGGTGGTCATCACCAAACCATGTTCAAACAAGGTAGCATTTAGCAAAGAAGTATCAAGGATAATATCTCTGTGGTTAGATATAAATAGGTAGGCAGTATTAGGTTTTAGGTTTTCAAATCCTGAAGTAGACAATCCATCAGAACTTATTTTTAATACTTTAAGAACCGCATCATATATGATCTTAGTTTGAAAGTCTCTGATAGAGTGGATATCGGATAACATTTCCGCCCATTCTGCCTCTGATCTGTCAGGAAAAGTGAAATTTAGTATGGCCTTCATCATGGGATGCTGGCCATATTCTTTCAATGCCTGATTGACTTCATTATCATAAAAAGGTCTTATCGGATCAAATTTGGACATATAATATTATTTTCTAGGGCGCAAATTACTAAAAATGCCTCAAAGGATAGTTCCTTTTATCAAACAATAGTAATTGAACATAAAAAAGCCCCTTATATGGGGCTTTTTGTAGCTAATTTATTTGAATAAAAGTTGTAAGATTTAGATTTTAACAAAGGTTATCTTACAGTTCTTTTACTTTGATGTCTTTCCATGAAATTTTAAGACCACCACCACTGTGGATTTGAAGGGCCAATTGTCCTTCTCCTTCACCGATTTTTTCATCAGTATAATCAATCATTTCAACACCATTTAACCAAGTGGTTACACGATCATCCACAACTCGGATTTTAATGTCATTCCACTCACCAAATTTCAAGTTTTTATCTTTTTCAGGATCTGGTTTGATCAACCAACCACGACCATAGGATTCATAAACTCCACCGGTATCATTACCCGGAGGTGCAACTTCTACCTGCCAACCTGAAACTTTGGTCCCTTCAAAAGTTGAACGAAAGAAGATACCACTGTTACCATCTTCGTCTTGCTTGAATTTAGCAGTTAACTCAAAGTTTTTATAGTCTTTTTCGGTACCTAAATAACCATATTCACCGTCAGGACCACTTTCTGAGACCAAGATACCGTCTTCAACGTACCATTTTTCAGTACCATAAACAGTCCAACCGCTAAGGTCTTTTCCATTGAACAAGTCTGTGCCATTAGATGCGCATGACATTACAAGCACTGCAGCCAACATCATGGCGCTAGTTTTAATTAGTGATTTCATCATTACGTTTAAATATTAGATTTAATTATACTAATTTCATATTTACAGGATCCCACTTAATAAATTCATCCTGAAAATAACTGTCATTACACAATAAAGCCGGTGCAGCTGCTCGGAAAGCAAATACCGGGTTTTCTTCAACTTGCCCGTTTTCTCTAATCGCCTTAAAGAAATTTCCAAAGTGATCATAATGTGCGCCTTTATAACCCGGCTCTACTTTATAAACCACTTCATTGGGAGGTAAAATTTTCTTACGGTCGGATACCTCTCCTCTCATTTTTGCCTGAGCTTCTAAGAATGGGTCATCACTGGAAGTTTGCTTGTTCGTCTTCACAACCACTTCGTCCCATTTGACATCCATTGACCCTTTACTGCCAACAATTTTTAAATAGGTAGAACCACTGGTTCCATCCACAAAATTGCAACGCAAAGACAAGTTAAAGCCCGGATGTTGTTCACTATCCGGATATTGAAACATCCCCAACAACACATCAGGAACCTCTCTACCATCCTTCCAATACCTCAACCCACCCATAGCAGACACCTTATTGGGACCTAAGGAATTGGTAATAAAATGTAAACTAGTAAATAAATGTACAAAAAGATCTCCGGACATCCCTGTACCATAATCCAAATAATTTCTCCACCTGAAAAATCTTAAAGGATCAAATGGCCTCTCTGTGGTATTGGAAATATACCTTTCCCAATCCACAGTTTCAGGTGTTCCATCTGCTGGCACATTGTACTGCCAAGCTCCCGGAGGAGAATGTCTAGCCCAAAAACCTTCTGCATAATTTATATCTCCAATGACACCTTCTGCCAAAAGTTCTTTGGCTTTCTCATTGCCAAGGCTGGATATTCCTTGACTACCTACCATCATTATCTTTCCGTATTTCTTCCATGCGTCAATCACATCCTTCCCTTCATCCACGCTATGCACCATAGGTTTTTCGCAATAAACGTGCTTTCCGGCCTTCATGGCATCAATGCTGATTTGTTTGTGCCAATGATCAGGTGTACCTATCAATACCGCATCTATATCTTTCCTCTTAAGGATTTCTTTATAATCTTTTGTTAAAAATAAGTGTTGTCCCCATTTTTCCTTGGCATCATCCAATCTACCATCATACAAATCACAAACAGCAACAATGCTTACATTATCATGCTTGAGGGCAGTGTTCATGTCCTGAGAACCCATTATTCCTGCTCCAATTAGAGCAATCTTCAATTCCTGATCTGCAACAACTTCGGAAGTTCTTTTCAACTTAACCATTGATTTTTGATCTGCCTTGGCCAATGCTGCAGGTACAATAGCTGAAGCCGCTCCAGCCATACTCATTTTCTTTAAAAACGTACGCCTTTTATTGTTCATGTGATAGTGTATTAATCTACTAAATAAGGAATAAATATAAGCAATTATTAATTCATATTTTTAAGTAATCGAGTAAACTTAATACATTTTTTTATTTAATTCTAAATTTGAGTCCTCTCTAAAACCAAAAAAAAGGCCATCTCTTAAAAAGATAACCTTTACGCTTGCCTACCCAAGCGGTAATTTAGCTTATGATGTAAAAGGCAGTTTTAATGGATAAAATTACCTGTTAGGATTATTTTGTTGTTGCTGATAATTTGGATTGTTATAATTGGGATTGTTTTCATCCATATATCTCTGTCCAGGCCATTGAGGGGTCAATTCTAATTCCTCTAAATTAGTTAATTCATCATTTTCAAAAGTAACCAATAAATAAAATCTATCTCCATTATTGACCCGATACACTTTTTTCCCCTCACTTATTTGGCTGATAACAGCATCTTTGTTCTGTCTCAGAAACTTGCTTTCAGACATCCCCAATTGATAAGGTACTCTTGGCTGTAAAAGTGCACATGAACTCATTATAAATACCAAGCTCAAAATACTAATTGTTTTTTTCATAGCTAATAAATGTTTCGCTTACAAAGCACTGAAAATATATGATAATTTCTAAGTAATAGTTATCAATAATATTGCCAATTATTTTTTTCTTTGATTATAAAGGGTTTAGGTAAAGGTTAAAAATTTATTTTGTGAGTGAACCGAAAATAGTTACCTTTGTACCAAGCGGCACGACCAGCTCCCGCTGAATCCCCCAGGTCCGGAAGGAAGCAAGGGTAGGCGGTCGTAGCGGTGCGATGCCGCTTATTTTTTTATCCTTTTCCTACTCAAGCCCCTTCTTTTTGTTAATTTTGGTTTAAATTTACAGGGACAAATCAACAAACCTAAAAACAAGCATGAAATTCTTTATTGATACTGCGAATCTTAATGAAATAAAAGAAGCCTATGACCTAGGCGTATTGGATGGCGTTACAACAAACCCATCTTTAATGGCCAAAGAGGGCATAAGCGGTGACGAAAATGTCATTAACCATTACAAAGCTATTTGCGATATAGTAGACGCAAACGTTAGTGCAGAAGTAATCGCCACTGATTTTGAAGGCATCATTAAAGAAGGAAAGGAACTTGCTAAACTAGACGACAAAATTGTTGTAAAGGTACCAATGATTAAAGATGGCATTAAAGCTATCAAATATTTCTCAAGTGAAGGAATCAGAACAAACTGTACATTGGTGTTTTCTCCGGGCCAAGCCATTCTTGCAGCGAAAGCCGGAGCATCCTACCTTTCTCCGTTTATTGGAAGATTGGATGACATCTCATTTGATGGTCTGGATTTAATTGCTCAAATTGTTCATATTTATCAGAATTATGGTTTTGAAACAGAAGTGCTTGCTGCCTCTGTACGTCATACCATGCACTTGGTAAAATGTGCAGAGCTTGGAGCCGATGTGGTTACCTGCCCCCTAAAAGTTATCACAGGATTATTGAACCACCCATTAACAGACAAGGGCTTGGCTCAATTTCTTGCAGATCATGCCAAAGCAAACAAATAATTTTCTTTGGAGCAGGAAAGATTCCTGCTCCTTTCAGAAAACCTTTGTCAAGCTTTAAGGTTACAATTATAAATGAACCGGATATGTACATTATCAAAGTGAAAGGGAAAGCAAAAATCCCTGATTATATACAGATCAGGGATGAGAATTTTGTGCTTGTGGCCTACTTCAGAGCCGATAGACCCTTAAAAAAAATTGAGAAATTTGGACTTGGTGGTAAAGAAGAAGCGCTTAGTAAGCTTATCAAAGAGCTTCCTTTTGGCAAACTAAAAAAATTAGATCTCTGATATGGTTTTTTCCAATGAGCCGGTAGTTAAAGTAGAAAACGCTTGTATTTTTCAAGGCATCAATACCATATTAAAAAGCGTTAATTTCAGTATTGAAAAAGGAGAATTTGTATTCCTAATTGGGCGTACAGGTAGTGGAAAGAGTTCATTACTGAAAACCCTATATGCAGATTTACCATTGATAATGGGCGAAGCCAATGTAGCCGGCTACCCCATTCAAGAAATTAAAAAGAAGGAAATTCCATTTTTAAGGAGGAAACTGGGAATTGTATTTCAAGACTTCCAACTTTTCCCTGATAGAACTGTAGCTGAAAACCTTTACTTCGTACTCAGAGCCACCGGCTGGAAAGACAAACTCAAAATGAAAAACAGAATGATTGAGGTTTTAATGGGAGTTGGCCTAGGAGGTGCAGCAACCAAAATGCCGCATCAACTTTCCGGAGGTGAACAGCAAAGGGTAGTAATCGCTAGAGCACTTCTCAATGAACCCTCAATATTGCTGGCAGATGAACCTACCGGTAATCTGGATCCGGACGTTTCGGATGGTATTTTTAAACTTTTTCAAGAAATAAATAAGAGAGGTACAGCTATTTTAATGGCCACCCATAATTATGAGCTATTAAAAAAATATCCTTATCGAATATTGAAATGTGAAAATGCAGAAGTACTTGACAGTAAAAACGCCCCCATTTCATTGTCAGGAAGTGGTCTGTAAGTAGCGCAATAATTTTCAATCTATTTGCTTATATATTTACCATCCAAGGCCCGAAATCACCTTTGACATTTTGCGTGAATCACAGCCGTACAAAACCAAAAAGTTTATCCAAACTTTTGTTTTCCCGGCGGGGAGAAACTTGCTTTTAATTAGCTCATTGTTTTGGTAAAAACATTGTCATTTTTAAGCCAATCCCCTCCAGCTCCACCCTTCTCTGAATTCCGTAACAAAACTTTCCCAGCAAATTATCGCTATAATATGCTAGACCAATCAAAAAATCATGGAATTAGAACACTTCTTTCAATGCCCTTATTGTCTTGCCGAAATCTCTATGCTTTTGGACCCAAGTATACCCGAGCAAAGTTATATTGAAGATTGTGAGGTTTGTTGCAATCCTATTCAGATAAGCTATCGGTTTTCCAATGGAGAAGTACAAACCTTTGAGGCAGATAGTATTGATCAATAAACTTTCTGTGCTTTTAACTTGAATTTTCTTGACTAAAGCCTATTTTAGCTTTCAAATTAAAATGGTTATGGTAAGGAATTTTTTATGCTTTCTTTTTTTATCTGCTTGTCAATTTACCTTAACGGCAGAAGCTCAGGTTCTAGAGGAAATTAAAACAGCCGGTCAAATTTATGCTTACGCTCAAATTCACGGAGATTACGAAATATTGTTGGATTTTACTTACCCTGTTCTGATAGAAAAAGCAGGAGGTAGAGAGGCCATGAAATCAATCCTCAAACAAATTCAGGAAACAAAAATCAATAAAGGGCAAAGACTCATAAAATTGACACTTGGTGAACATATCCAATACACCACCAACGCTACTGAAGTGCATGCAATTGTCCCTGTCACCACCACCACAAAAGTACCAGGAGGAACAATTACTGCTGAGACCAACTTAATAGCTGTTGGCACAGAAGGTAGGGACAATTGGTACTTTATCGAAACCACCTCTATTAACGAGAAGAACATTAACAAAATCCTCCCCAATTGGGATTTCAACTTAGAATTGCCTTTTAATAAAGCTCCTCTATATAAAGAAGATACACACTGACCAAAAATCTCAATGATTTCATCACCAAAAAATAGATTTATTGCATTTTATTGGTTTAATTTCAATATCCCGGTCGGCTTCCTCCATAGTAACAACTTAAAAATTGACAATCTCCATTTAGGGAGAATCATCAATATTAATAGAGACTGAAGAAAAAAATTCACTCCTGATTTTATTTTTTCTTCCTTTTCGCATCCATGGCATCCCACCATTCCGGCTTGATGGCCTTCAAACCATTGAATTGCCCTGCTCCTTGCAGCCATTCACCACCGTCAATGGTTATTATTTCCCCATTAATATAAGCTGAAAACGGAGAAACAAGATACGCTGCAAGATTGGCCAATTCTTGATGTTCCCCCACCCTACCGAGAGGATTTTTCCGAGCAGGGTCAAACTTTTCTGCCAATTCTCCGGGTAGTAGGCGTTCCCAAGCACCCGAAGTAGGGAAAGGTCCAGGAGCAATGGCGTTTGAGCGGATATTATAAGGAGCCCACTCTACAGCTAAAGAACGGGTCATGGCCAAAACCCCGGCTTTGGCTGAAGCACTTGGCACCACATATGCAGATCCGGTAAAAGCATAGGTAGTGACTATATTTAGAAAAGTCCCTGCAGCCTTTTCCTTTATCCAGTTTTTACCTGCTACAAGGGTTAAGTTGGCGGTTCCTTTCAACACTATATCCACTATGGTATGAAAGGCATTGGAAGACAACCTGTTCGTAGGACTGATGAAATTTGCAGCTGCGTTATTGACTACTGCATCCACTTTACCATAATGAGCCAAACCCTGCTCATACATTTTGGCAACTTGCTCATAATCTCTTAAATCACAAGCTAGTGGAAAAACCTCTCCTCCAATCTCCTTTTCCATTGCTCTAGCAGCCTTATTCAATACATCAATATTTCTGCTACAAATCACCAGCTTCGCACCTAATGACAAAAAATAGCGCCCCATTGCAGCACCTAAACCTGTCCCTCCTCCGGAAATCATAATGACTTGATCTTTTAAAGCATTTGGGACGAGCATACCTTCCTGATATTTCATAATTTCGATTTCTGGTTACCTAAATATAACTTAAAGTACATAATTTAAAAAGGAATGAAATGTTTGGATGAAAGTTTATTGAACTTTAATTAATTTAACGGAAACAATGAAAATAACCCACAAAATGAAGCAATGTACCCCACTGGTTTTATTAATTTTTCTATTCTCTTGTAACCTAGACACCAACAAGGATCTACAAATTGACCAATCTTTTGAAGGTGAGGAAGCTTATTGGGTTTCAAAAACCTTAGATGAGCATATTTACTTGCCATTTTACGATTTCTCTGTTTACGCTAACGTAGCGTTTACAGACAGTTTACCAGGCTGTCCAACCATCAGTATTGATAGTGAACAGTATATTGTAACCATTGATTACGATACCCCTAATTGTGAAGACGGGTCAACTGACAGACAAGGAAAGCTACAGATTCAGTATAGCTCCATATCCAACAATATCAATTCGACAATAAAAATCACTTATGATGGTTACCAAACTAGTAACACCACTATTGAAGGCTTCCGATTCTTTCAAGTAACGAACAAAACAGCTTCTGAATTATTGCTCCAAGAAAACGCTGACAGCTTACTATTAATAGATGAAAATGAATCCAGTACAAAACTCGTTTTGGATCTAGTTCATGGAGGGAAAATCCGGAACAATTCACTTACAGAATTAAATATTAGTGGTTCATTAACCGGAAGAAACTGGGGTGGAAATCAAATAGAAGCCACAATATTAAAACCGAAAATTATTAATCAGGCCTGCATTTCTCAATTGGGTTTTTATGCCGTTTCAGGTGAGGAAAGGTGGACCTTTACTCGTAGTGAAAATACGCAAGTCACCCATCAATTGAACTATTCAAATACAGAGGGTTGTGAGACGACCACAACAATCAAACTAGCAGAAGGGGTAACCATGATCAAGCAGCCCTAGCATTAGCTCAAAATAAAGGTTCATAAGATTGTAAAGACTGAAAATTGGCACAATTAAACGTGAAGGAGTCAATATTATACTCCTTTTAGATTTTGGATTGAGATTTACCTATGTGAACAAGCGCATCACCGGCATTAACCACGGGCAGATTATTGATCCCTATAACAAAACCTGAGGCAGAAGCTTTGATAGGAACTTTTACTTGACCGTAGGGATCAGAAATTTTGGCAAGCATCTGTCCCTTTTTCACTTCGTCTCCTAAGGACACAGAAGCATTAAAGATCCCAGAGACCTTAGCACGGACCCAACGGCTCTCTTCAATTTTATGGGTTTTTTTCAACGGATAACTACCACTGATCATCCCTAGATATTTCAGCAATCTCCCTGTTCCGGCAATCCCCTCCTGAATGACCTGATCATCTAACCTCATCGATTCCCCCCCTTCAAAAACCAAAATATGCTTGTTATTTTTAAAGGCTTCCTTCCGAAAAGATTTGTCTATATGCATCGAATTAACTGTAAAATTAGCACCAAAGGCTTCGGCGAGTTCCAATCCTTTATCATCTCTGAAATCTACCCGGATTTGGGGGTAATTGGACAACATTCTCCCGCCGGTATGAAAATCAATTCCATAATCTATCTGAGGAATAATTTCATTTGTAAGAATTTGGGCAATTTGAGAAGCCAATGATCCTTTATTGTTTCCAGGAAAACTCCTATTTAAATCTCTTCCGTCAGGAAATGTTCGCGAATTACTTAAAAAACCATAGACATTCACCAAAGGGATAAAAATTAGTGTGCCTTTGATGGGTTGAAAAATATTTTCTTCAAGCATCCGCTTCACCGTGACAATACCATTGATTTCATCACCATGCACTCCCCCACATATGAGTACAGTTGGTCCAGGCGTACTAGAACTCCTAATAAACACCGGCAAATCTATCAGGGTATGGGTAGGTAATCTTGCAATTGCTATTTCAATATTTAAAGATTGACCGGGTCTGACCCTAATGCCGTTGATAACCATTTCTTTCATAATAAAATTAATCTTACACATTAACTGATTCTCAGCAAACAAGCTCCTGAAGCTTTTCCCCAGCCGTAAAGTTACCAATAAAATATAAAGTGCTTATTTCTTATAATCTTTCCAATTTGATCAAATAATCTTTTAATTCGTGATTTAAATATGACAATGAAGATACAGGAAAATATTTCATTAAAAGCCTACAATACCTTTGGAATAGATGTTAAGGCAAAATTCTTTACCGAAATAAGAAGCAAAGAAGACGTACTTGAAGCCATTACCTTTGCCAAAAATGCTGAATTACCTATCCTTATTTTGGGAGGAGGAAGTAATGTACTGTTCACATCGGACTTGGAAGCATTGGTATTGAAGATAAATATTGAAGGAATAGGTCAAATTAAGCAAGTTAATAATAAGGTTATTTTAGCTGCTGGAGCAGGTGTAATATGGCATGATTTTGTCCTATATAGTCTTGAGCATAATTTAGCAGGTATAGAAAACCTCTCTTTAATACCGGGTACTGTAGGTGCAGCCCCCATGCAAAATATCGGTGCCTATGGAGTAGAGATTAAAGCTGTATTCCACAGTTTGGAAGCCATCGAAATAAGTACCGGTATTTCTAAAACTTTTTTTCCCAAGGATGTGAATTTTGGTTATAGAGAAAGTGTTTTTAAAAAAGACCTTAAGGGCAAATACATTATTTATAAAGTTAATTTCAACCTCTCTACCTCACATGAGCCCAATATTAGTTATGGGGATATTCAAAAGGTTTTAGAAGAAATGAATCATGCTTCGCCTACTGCTAAAAACATTAGCGAGGCAGTAATTAGCATTCGTCAATCAAAACTTCCGGATCCAAAATTTATAGGTAATGCCGGAAGCTTTTTTAAGAACCCGATTATAACCACAGAAATCTATAATGAATTAAAACATACCTACCCGGCTTTACCGGGTTACCCCAACGGGCCATCCCACATCAAGATTCCAGCAGCATTTTTGATTGAAAATACCGGCTGGAAAGGCAAAAAAATAGGAAAGGTTGGCGTTCACGACAAACAACCATTGGTTCTAGTAAATCATGGAGGAGGCAAGGGAAAAGATATTCTTGAATTAAGTCAGAAAATCCAGCTGGATGTTCAAAACAAATTTGGCATATTCCTGGAAAGGGAGGTTAATCTTATCAATGATAAAAGCTTGATTCACCTCTAAATCAATACATCTTGGTTTTTGATGATCTTGTCGTATTTGGAAACAGTTACCCCAAATTTTTTCAGAAATTCAAGCCCTTCATCCAATCCAATCCCCTTATACTCAGCATAAGAATTTAAGAAAATAACTTTTGAAATACCCATGGAATAAATAATCCTTGCACAAGGCAGACAGGGAGCTAAAGTTACAAATAAGGTAGAACCCTCTACAGAGGCTTTATTTTTGACGGCATACAGTATAGCATTCTGCTCTGCATGTAAGGCCAACGAACAGCTGCCTTTGCTATCTCTCCTACACCCTTCCACCGGAAATTCTTCATCACAATTATGAGTACCCGGAGGTGGACCATTGTAACCGATTGAGATTATTCTAGTATCTTTAGTGAGAACAGCACCTACATGCTTTTTAATACAATGGGAACGTTGAGCTAGATTAACCGCTAGTTCCATAAAAATATCGTCAAAATCGGGTTTGTTCATTTCTTTAATCAATTAATGCATTTTCAAATTTTGCTACTAAAGCTACTCATAGGGCATCGTAAGTCAAATATACGTGAATTTCAGCTTATCACAGCCTATAAATACAATATCGACTTAATTGATTGCTTAATTTTTTTTTAAATTATGATCAGAAAAAAAGCAAAGAATCATGGATGATTTAACCTATAAATCAAATAATTTTGCCTAAGATTTTACTTACTATACTTTTATAATTTTTTTTCATAAATACACACTGAATTGAACCTTTTGGCCTACAAATGACTAAAAACATTAAATAATACCCATTTATACCCAATAAAAACCACTCATCCTGAAATTAATTAATGCAAAAAAAACTGCCCTGAAACGCTAGAAATAGACATATTTCAATTTTTTAAAAAAAAATTGCTAATTGTCCGGTAAAAAAATGGGCAAAACATCAATTTATGCGATTATTTTTACTATTTTTATAACACTTTAAATGCTTTTTAACACGTGTTTTTTGTAGGTAAATGATTAAAATAGTATTAATAGATGATGATCCTATCAGCATTTTCGTAACTGAAAAACTGATTTCTAGAAATGTTTTGGAACCTTTCAAAGTATTTTCTTTTAGTAGCGCTACTGCTGCACTAAAGGACATTTATAAAATACGACCTGATTACTTATTCCTTGATATTAACATGCCGGAAATGAATGGGTGGGACTTTTTAGAAAAATTTCAACCTACAAAAAAAGATCCGGAAATATATATTTTAAGCAGCTCAATTGATGAAACAGATATCACCAAAGCCGGTAAATACAAAAAGGTGAAAAATTACCTAACCAAACCTTTAATTAAACAATACATCAAACTAATATTTAGCCGAAAAGGAAGTAAAAAAGGCAATTAAATAATAGAAGCTATTTTTTTTATTCTACTTCTACCCTTTATTCAGCCCCATAAAAGTAGGAGTAAATAAAAATTTAACCGTTTGATAATTTTAAGTTTAGCTCAAAAGCAAGTATAAATTCCTAAATTTTAGTAAATAGCAAAAATTTACAGAAATTAATTTCAATTACAAGCTTATGATAGGGGATTTTGAAGAAGCGCTTGAAGATGATTTCAAGCAAGATTATCAGGATTTAGAAGACAACGCATTTCTTGATGATGATGAGGACAATTTTGACATGGATCTCAATGATTTTGACCTTGATGAAGTAAATGATGATTTATTTGATGAGGATGATGATTTTGATTAATAAAAATTAATAATTCATTATCTAATTCCCCCATTCTTCTATATGGGGGTAGTTTTTTTGGTTTAACTTGGATTCTGTAATAGGGTTTCCCCGCTGCCAATAGTCAGGGGTGAGGCCAGTCTTGTGTTTCCGGGAAGTGTGGCAAACCCAAGAAAACCATGCTATTTGGAGATAATGGCATTTCTCTCCTATGGTGAAATTGAAAGCAGCAACGAAATGGCTGATTTTGAAGCGATTTTACCACGGAATTGAATGCATATTTATTTCGGGGTTAAGGATCAATACTTCATTAAATATATTCAGAGCTATCTGTGGTTAAATAACCAAAACTCAAATAGCTATTTCCTTAATCAGGTATATGTTAAAATGTAGAGAAACATGTCCGTCGCGGCCTAAAGTGATCCTTTTTAAAAATATACTTTGTTATCCTCCGCTAGAGTGCTAAATTGCAGGCAAATTTGACATTTAAAACCACATTATCATGTTATTAGATATATTTAGCGCCCCTATAGCATCAGGAGCACAGACTTTCTGGTTAATTGTTTCCATTTTAGTTGGTTTAGGAGCAGGGATTTCTGCCGTTGACTTTAGAAGCACGGTGTTTAAAAAAGGTAGCAAAGAAGACTAAAAAAAAGCCGGTTAGAATTAACCGGCTTTTTTTATCATTTTTATTTATAATCAGGATCGATTGTGAGCTTGGTATTTTTTTCCTAATATGCTCAATGAACATTCCCCATTAATCGCCGGATAGGTTTAGCAATTAGCATAAGCACCAAACCAGCCCCCACAACGGTATAAACTATCAAGAGGTATTGGTCAGGCATCTTGGATAATGCTTCGGCTGTTCCCCCGCTGGCTCCACCGGCTATTCTCCCGGCAATTAGGCTACCCATAGCGATGGATAAAAACCACATTCCCATCATTTGTCCAACAAATTTCTTAGGGGCTAATTTTGTGGTTAAACTTAAACCCACAGGACTAAGGCTTAATTCTCCAAAAGTATGGAACAGGTAGGTGATTACCAACCAAGTCGGTGCTGCCAAATCACCAGAGGCAGCAATTTTGGCTGCGAAATACATTACCAAAAAACCAATTCCTAATAGTACCAGGCCAAAGGCAAACTTAAGAGGAGAGCTTGGCTCCAGATTCTTTTTAGCCAGCATTACCCACATGGCTCCAAAGAAAGGTGCAAACAGAATAATAAAGATACTATTGATAGATTGAAAATATCCTGCAGGGATCTCCCATCCCATGACCACCCTATCTGTAAACCTTTCGGCAAACAAATTCAAAGATGAGCCAGCTTGTTCAAACCCAGACCAAAAAATAGAAGAAAATACAAATAAGACCATTACTACACCTACTTTTTTCTTTTCATCACTATTTAAGCCCCCTAAAAACAATACATATAAAAAGAAAAGCAAGGCAACAATGGCAATCACAGTATTGGAAACCGCAGCTATTGCTGTAGGATCAATAGAAATTATTTCCAGAAAGAAACAGGCAATAATTATGGCAAGCACCACTAGGGAGAGCCATACTGCATTAATCAATTTACTTCTTTTTCGACTTTCAATTTCATTTTCAGGAAGAGTGAAATCCCCTACACCCCTGAGGTGCTTGCTGGTCAATTTATATTGGATCAACCCCATTAGCATCCCAAAACCGGCCAATCCAAAACCTAAATGCCAATCATAAATGGCCAAGGTGCTACATGCAATTGGAGCCAAGAAAGCGCCCATGTTTATCCCCATATAGAAAATGGAAAACCCGGCATCTCTCTTAGAGCTATTTTCCGGGTACAGTTGTCCCACTATTGAACTAATATTGGGTTTAAGTAAACCTGTACCTAAAACTATCAAAATTAACCCGAGAAAAAATGAATACAAATCCAGACCTGTCAATTGATCTTTCGGCAAATCGGGAGCACTTGACATGACAGAGAATAAGCCCGGAAGAGCCATGGTAAAGTGTCCTAAGGTAATAATAATCCCGCCATACCATACCGATTTTTTAAGCCCTACAAGTCGATCTGCTATCCATCCTCCCGGAAGGGCCAAGAGGTATACAAACATAGAATAAAGCCCATAGATCGCCCCAGATGTTTGGTCATCAAAACCTAGTCCTCCTGTGGCAATTGGAGCCGTCATAAATAAAATTAGTAAAGCCCGCATACCGTAGTAACTGAACCTCTCCCACATTTCAGTAAAGAAAAGGGTCATTAGACCTTTCGGATGTCCAAACAGCTGTGCCCCCTCAATTTCAAAATTTTCGTTCGGAGCATTGTGTTTACCTAAAAACTGATCTTCCTTTTTCAAAAGCGAATTATTTAAAACGTATTAAAATTTTATTCCTAAATGCCTAAAGGGGCAAAATATTGCATGATACTACCATAAATTCTGTATTATTGCAAAAAAACAAACGATAGCTTCATGACAACAGGAGAAATTCATACCGATAAAGGCATAATGAAAGTTGAGTTTTACGATCAAGATGCCCCTAAAGCAGTTGCAAACTTTATTGATTTAGCCAACAAAGGTTTTTACAATGGGTTAAACTTTCACAGAGTAATTCCAAATTTCATGATCCAAGGCGGTTGCCCTAAAGGTAACGGCACAGGAGGCCCTGGTTACACCATTGATTGTGAATTAGATGGTGAATTACAGTACCATGATAAAGGCGTTCTTTCCATGGCCCATGCTGGGAGAAATACCGGAGGATCACAATTTTTCATCTGTCACAACAGGGAAAACACCCAGCACCTTGATAGAAATCATACTTGTTTCGGAAAGGTGGTTGAAGGACTAGACATTGTGGATCAGATCAAGCAAGGTGACAAAATTGTTAAAGTTGTCATCAACGATTAATTCAATTACCGCTGAAGGTTAAAACTTTGAAGTTTTAAAACAGTGCCCCGGCAATAGTGGCTGTCATCAGACAGGCAATGGTTGCAGCCAAAAGTGCATGCATGCCTAATTTTGATAAATTCCCCTGTTGTCCGGGCGCTATACTTCCTATCCCTCCCACTTGAATAGCTATTGAGCTAAAGTTGGAAAAGCCGCAAAGGGCATAAGTAGCAATAACAATTGATTTTGGTGAAAGACTCCCTGCTTCTTTCATTTCGGCCAAGCCTAAATAGGCAACGAATTCATTAATCACTGTTTTTTGTCCCAATAGCGAGCCTACCTCAAGGGTATCTTTCCACTCCACTCCTATTATCCAAGCAAAAACCCTAAACACTTGTCCCAAGAGGTATTCCAGCGAAAAGCCTGAAAATGTTCCATTGGTAGATTTTACCACAAAATTATTTAATCCTAAGAATTCACCTATAATTCCTGACAACAAGTAATTTAAAGCTGCAATAACAGCAATAAAGGCCAAAAGCATCGCCCCTACATTAAGGGCTAACCGCAGTCCTTCGGATGCTCCTCTGGACATTGCATCAATAAGGTTTACATCAGGTACCTGACCACTTATATCCAAATGTTCATCTAATTTTCTCTCTTTCTCTTCAGGAATAATAATTTTAGAGATTACAATAGCTGCGGGGGCATTCATTATACTGGCGCCCAATAGATAAGTGGCGAAGCGTGTTTTCTCTACCGGGTCATCCCCACCTAAAAACGCGACATACCCTGCCAAAACACCTCCAGCAATGGTAGCCATGCCTCCCGTCATCAAACACATTAGTTCTGACCTGGACATTGTGGGAATAAAGGGCTTTACAAGCAATGGCGCCTCTGTTTGTCCCAAGAATATATTTCCTGCAGCAGATAAACTCTCTGGCCCTGAAAGGCGCATTGTTCGGGCCATCACCCAGGCGATCACAAACACAACTTTCTGTAGAACGCCCAAGTAATACAATCCTGCTGATACTGTAGAAAAAAAGATAATTGTTGGCAGAACTTGGAAGGCAAAAATAAAACCAAAGGAGCTTGTCGCCAAGTCTCCAAATATAAATTGAGCCCCTTGCTCAGAGAAACTAAGAAACTTTACAAAGCCTGCACTAACCTTTGTAAAGATTGATGCCACAAAAGCAACCTTGGTAATTAGAATACCAAATATAGCTTGTAACAAAATCCCTATCCCTACCAACCGCCAATCAATATTTTTTCTATTTGTGGAAAAAATACTAGCGAATATCACCAGAACCAAGATCCCTAAAACCCCTCTTATATAGTCCATTAAAACATATTTTTATTAAATCTTAGGTTTTTTGAACGCATCAAAGGTAAATCCCGATGGAAGCGCGATGGTTTTCTGGTTATTGTTTCTCTTTTATTTTCATCCTTTCAAGCAAAGGTTATTAATAGAAAAAAGCTGCCAGAAGGCAGCCATTAGTCAGCATAGAGCTCGTTAATTTCTTCTATTAATCTCATCCCTTAAGCGTGCAGCTTTTTCATAATCTTCGTTGCCAATGGCTTTTTCAAGCATCTGATTGAGTTTGTCCAGGCTAAAATCCTTGAGTGATGCTTCCTGTGACTTTCCCTTTCCTGTAGATTCCCTCTTACCTGTTTTAGAAATTCCGGAAGCTTCTTGCTCACGCTTTTCATCTTCTTCGGTAAATTCAATAGCAGCTTCAGACATTACAGCATTTGTACAATAAATTGGAGCATCAAACCTGACAGCAATGGCAATTGCATCAGAAGGTCTGGCATCAATCTCTACTTTCTTATAGGAACTTTGACACATGACCTTGGCATAGAAGACTCCTTCCCGCATATCTGATATCAATATATGATCGATTGTAAATTGAAAATTGGAGGAAAAGGCCTTGAACAAATCATGTGTCATAGGCCTGTTTGGAATAATTTTTTCTATTTCAATAGCAATAGCTTGGGCTTCAAACATACCTATGACAATGGGTAACTTCCGTTTTCCCTCAGATTCCCCCAAAACTAAGGTAAAAGAACCAGACTGTGTACTATTGGAGGATAACCCCAAAATTTCTAACTCAACTGTATTGTCCACGTTTAATTATTTTAATGCCTTAATTGCTTGTGTCAATTTAGGTACCACATCAAAAGCATCTCCTACGATCCCGTAATCTGCGGCCTTGAAGAAAGGAGCATCCGGGTCACTGTTAATGACTACAATATACTTCGAAGCATTAACTCCTGCAAGGTGCTGGATCGCTCCCGATATGGCAACGGCAACATACAAGGTCGGTGCAACTTTAACACCAGTTTGACCTACGTGTTCATGATGGGGGCGCCAACCTAAATCCGAAACTGGTTTAGAACATCCTTTCGCTGCATTCAAGCTTTCGGCAAGTTCTTCAATCATGTTCCAGTTTTCCGGGCCTTTAAGCCCTCTTCCACCGGAAACAACTATATCTGCTTCCGGTAGCAATATTTCTCCCTCAGCTTTTTCTGCACCTATTATTTTCGCAACAAAATTCTCTTCTGATATGGTTAAATCCAAAGATTCAACCTTCACTTCACCACCATCAGTCTTAATGGGATGAATATTTTTCTTTACAGCAAGAATTTTCTTTTCTGTGTCAATCGATGTGTCTGCAAAAGCTTTGCCTGTAAAAATACTTCTTTTTACCACAAAACCATCAGACAGATCCGGTAATCCTACCACGTTGGAGACAAGTCCTGCCTCTAGTTTTACCGCTAACCTAGCTGCTACAGCATCTCCAAGTGATGATTTAGCCAAGATAAGTGTTGAGGCCTCCACTTTTTCAAAAACCTGGGCAATGGCATCTGCATGAGCTAATATAACTCCTTGGTCCAGCCTCTCATCACCAATATGGAAAATGGCATTGGCACCGGCAGCTCCTACTTTATTCCATTCTTCTGCTGCTATAGATCCTAGACCTAAAACATTGACTTCCCCACCTTGTAATTCTGAAAGTCCTGCTGCATATGACACTGCCTCCAGAGAAGAACCTTTTATTTTACCCTGATCTTGTTCTATATATACTAATATCGACATGCTCGTTTTATTTAAAGAATTTTGGCATCATTTTTCAATAAATCAACCAGTTGATCTACATTATCAACCAGCTTGACTGCTCCTTTGGCAGGAGGCATTTCATAGGAATTGACTGCGGTCCTTTCAGCTTCTTCAGCAGGTTCAATCACTGAAAGTGGTTTAGTCCTTGCAGACATTATCCCACGCATATTGGGGATTTTCCATTCTGCAATAGGTTCTTGACACCCGGCAATAAAAGGCAAGTCTACCTCAATAAATTCCTTTCCTCCTTCTATTTCTCTGGACAGTTTTCCTTTGCCACCCTCAATCTCCAATTTCATTACGGGAGACATAGAAGGCATGCCTAATAACTCCCCAACCATACCATGAACCATACCACCATTAAAATCAATAGATTCCCTTCCCATAAGGATTAAATCAAAGGCATTTTCTTTTGCATAATTAGCAATTTGCTTGGCCACAAAAAAGGCATCTTTAGGGGCTGCATTAATCCTAACAGCTTCATCCGCACCTATGGCCAAAGCCTTTCTAAGTGTGGGTTCGGTTTCAGCTTCCCCTACATTAAGGACAGTAATGTTCCCACTTGTTTCTGCTTTTAACTCTACAGCCCTAGCCAAAGCGTAGTCATCGTAAGGTCCTATTATGAATTGAACGCCTTTTTTATCTAACTGGGTATTATTATCAATAAATTGAATCTTTGAAGTGGTATCAGGTACATGCGTGATACAAACCAATATTTTCATGTATTTTTATTTAAATTTGTCATTAAAATAAACAACTAAGCAAATTAATTCCATGAGCATGAAACATTTAGACAGGGTAAAAGAACTCCTGAATTATATTGAAAAAGAACCCGAAAATCCTTTCAACCTATATGCTTTGGCTTTGGAATACCAATATCAAGACAAAGAAAAGGCTTCTTTTTATTTTAACAAACTATTAACAGAACATAAAGACTATCTGGCCACTTATTATCATGCGGCCTTGTTTTTTGCAAACGAGGAAAAATTGCAAAAAGCCGATAAAATCTTTTCTGATGGCATCGAATTAGCAAAAGCACAAAACAACTTACATGCTAAAAAAGAATTGGAAAATGCCTATCTAAACTTCCAGTTTGAAAACGATTAGAATGGTGCCGGTTCATTCCCTCCAGGAAAAGGATTTTCTCCACCTGAATCACCATTGGCTTTACTGCCCATTCGAACCATTCCTTCATCATCAAACCCTTTACCTCCAGCACCACTAGGAAAGCGACTCCCATAAAGAGCTTCTTGGGGCTGCTGTTGGTAAGGAACATTCATTTCCAAATCAGTAAATTTAGTATACTTACCAATAAACCTCAATTTAACATTTTCCAGAGAACCATTTCTATGTTTGGCGATTATAACCTCCCCTACACCAGCTGTATTGTTACCATCCTCATCCTCTGTGATACCATAATATTCTGGACGATACAAAAACATAACAATATCTGCATCTTGTTCAATCGCACCGGACTCCCTTAAATCTGATAGCTGAGGTCTTTTATCTCCCCCCCTTGTTTCTACAGCCCTGGATAACTGAGAAAGTGCAATGACAGGAACACTTAATTCTTTGGCAATTTTCTTTAATGCCCTAGAAATACTTGAAATCTCCTGCTCACGGTTTCCTCCATTCCCTCCTTTACTATCTCCCGACATTAACTGAAGGTAATCGATCACAATTAATTGTACGTCATTTTGAGCTTTTAGCCTACGGCATTTTGCCCTTAATTCAAGAATGGATAAAGCGGGAGTATCATCCACAAACAATGGTGCGGAAGTTAATTTACCTGTTTTATGGATTAATTGCTGCCATTCATAATCAGCTAGGTTTCCCTTTTTTATTTTTTCAGAATCCAACTCTGCCTCAGAACTGATCAAACGATTGACTAACTGAATGGAGGACATCTCCAGAGAGAATATTGCTACAGGCCTGTCATGATCTACAGCAGCATTCCGCAAAACTGAAAGCACAAAGGCTGTTTTACCCATAGCAGGTCTCGCTGCAATGATAACCAAATCAGATTTTTGCCATCCTGAGGTAACCCTATCCAAGGCCGTAAAACCGGAAGGTACCCCTGTGAGACCATCCTTTTGACCTTTCTTACCTTCTAGTTCCGTTATGGCTTCTCGCATAATTGAACGCATGTCCACATAATTCTTTTTGATATTGTTCTCAGAAATTTCAAAAAGAGACTGCTCCATCTTGTCCAGTAATTCGAAAACATCTGTAGTATCTTCAAATGCTTCTTTCTGTATCTCAGAGGAAATCTTTATCATATCACGTTTCATTGCCTGCTCAGTAATAATACGTGCATGGTATTCGATATTTGAGGCAGATGAAACCTTTGAAGTAAGCTCAGTGATAAAAATAACTCCCCCGGCCAATTCCAAGCTTCCATTTTTCCTGAGTTGATTTACCACAGTCAATAGATCTATGGGCTCTCCGGCGTTAAACAAATCAAGGATTGCTTCATAAATCAAACCATGCGCATCCTTATAAAAACTACCTGGAGAAAGTATATCTACTACAGCAGTCAATGCATCTTTTTCCAACATCAGCGCGCCCAAAACAGCTTCTTCCATATCAATGGCCTGAGGTGGTAACTTCCCTAAGGCTGATAAGGATTCATTTGGCCGCCTCCTTGTATTTACCTTACGTTCTTTTCTATCGCTGTTGTTGTCTGACATAATAACAAAAGTACCCTATTAAAGTCAAAGATTTTAAACAATTTATACACTATCTTATCCACATTCGGCTAACAGCAACTTAAACAATCAATTATAAAGCCACGATAATTATTGGGAAAACAAAAACCGTCTAGCTTCACAGCTAAAAGTTACGATAGTCCTAAGAGAAAGAGAAAACATTAATTTTATTATAAGCAAAAAAGTTCCCTTTTTCCAATTACCATCTGATAAGCAAATATTTCACCTAATGTCGTAAATTATAAATCATCTAGAAGCTAAACCCTCTGTTTATAAAATTCGAAAGCTTAATTTAAGGATTTGTACCCAACCAAAAGGTGCTTTTTTCGTTGGTTTAAACAGATTAAAACGAAATTTTGGATTAGTTAAGGGGAAATAAGGGCAATACTTTTCAAAGTATTTTAGGAAACCCCTACAATTTTATAAGGATAAGGCCTAGGTAATCAAGCTATTTCACTTAGGTTAAATCCGAATTTAGCAAAGGAAAATCACTATATTTGCATTAAAATTACCCAGGAAAGTTTCACCTATAACAACACAAATCATCCACTGCTTCAGCAGCGGCTTTCCTTAACATTTTTAATAACAATTAATTTTTCATAATACTAAAAAATAAAGAAATGGATTTGAACATCAAAACGCCCATTGCATTTTTTGACCTTGAGGCCACAGGAATTAATATCTCTACTGATAGAATTGTTGAAATTTCAATACTAAAAATTTTTCCTGATTCAAGCCAAGAACTAAAAACGCTAAAAATTAACCCCACCGTTCCTATCCCTATAGAAACCTCATTAATTCATGGCATATATGATAAGGATGTGGAAGATGCACCTACTTTTAAAGACGTGGCAAAGGAATTGTTTCGTTTTTTTGAAGGCGCTGATTTGGCAGGTTTCAATGTCCTCAAGTACGATATCCCCCTATTGGTTGAAGAATTCCTTAGGGTAGGAATAGATTTTGACATTGAAAAAAGAAATTTACTTGATGCCCAAAAGATCTTTTTTATGATGGAAAAAAGAAATTTATCTTCCGCCTATAAATTTTATTGTGGCAAAACCTTGGAAAATGCCCACAGTGCTGAAGCAGACACCATCGCTACTTATGAGGTTTTTAAGTCCCAAATAGAAAGGTATCAGGGTCAAGAACTTGAAGACCTTCAAGGTAATAAAATTGGAATAATTGAAAATGATATGAAGAAAATTCATAACATGATCAATGAGAAAATGGTGGATCTTGCAGGAAGGTTCGTGTTTAACGATAATGGAGAAGAGTGTTTCAATTTCGGCAAACAAAAAGGTAAGCCCATTGCCCAAGTACTTAAAGAAGAGCCGGGATACTATGATTGGATGATGAAAGGGGATTTCCCTCTTGACACCAAAAGAAAACTGACACAAGTAAAATTGAGAGGTTTTAATTTGTAAATAGATAATGATGTGAAAACATAATGAAAAAACCATTCCTCCAAATTCTTGATTTTGGAGGAATGGTAATTTAAATACCCTTACTCTGTCCATTTCCAAATCAAGCTGTTTTGGGTTCAAGTAAGAAAACCATCGATACTACTGCCTCATTCATTATACCTAAGATGATCAGTATTCAAAAAGCGACCGTAAAAGACATTCCTCAGATTCAAAACATTGCAAGGAGCACTTGGCCTATTGCATTTAAAAATATTTTAAGCTCAAACCAATTGGAATACATGTTAGAGCTTATGTACGCAACAGATACACTCCACACACAAATTGCAGGAAAAGAAATTGTTTTTTGGTTGGCCATGCTCAATGACTCGATTTCAGGATTTATGGCCTTTGAGCCCGATTTGAAACTAAGAGATAAGATAAAAATCCACAAATTATACATAGACCCTACTGCTCAAGGCAAAGGAATAGGCCGCATTTTTCTAAAAAAACTGGAAGAATATGGACG
>TARA_R110002126_G_scaffold4498_3_pt1 | contig 34925 bp, 30 predicted proteins | sample TARA_R110002126 | Tara Oceans TARA_R110002126 (sample SAMEA4397536) | marine metagenome | biome: Polar Biome; feature: [DCM] deep chlorophyll maximum layer (ENVO:01000326); material: water (ENVO:00002006), including particulate matter (ENVO:01000060) such as... | depth 30 m | reverse complement strand
CAGGACCTCGGCGAGATCCGGGTGACCTCGCTTGAGAACCGTGACCGCTCCGACGTCGTGCTCGCCCAACAGCGCACGGACCTTCTTGCGATCCAGGGGCGCGCTCCCCAGGACGGGGTGCCCGCGGAGGAGCGGCGAGGTCGGCGGATGCGTTCCACCCAACCAGGCCAACTGGGGAGCCAACGGACGAAGGCCCTGTTGTTCCGCGAGTGTGGCGAGCAGGTCCGAGCGTAAGAGGCCGGGGTCCGGCACGGCCAGCCAAGTCACGTTCGCCGCGTCCTCGGGCTCCCAAGCATCGATCGTGGTCGGGCGACCTTCGAAGCGAACCTCCGTGCCGTCCGACTTGAGCGCGAGGACGCGGCGCAGGTTCGACTCTCGCACGGCCAAACTCCCCGCCCAGACCGTGACTTCGGTCAAGCTGCCGTCGACGCTCACCCAGTCCGTCGGCAGATCGGGCAGGAGCAGCGGGTCGAGGCCCGGCGCCAGTTTCAGACACGCGCCGTCGAAGCGTGCCGCGATCTCGAGCGACTCCGACAGCGTCGGACTCCACGCCTCAGGATCGAGGCTGCGCTTGCCGGCCGCGCGCCGATCGGGGTCCAGCAGCACCACGTCGGCCTGGACCGCTCGCGTCCGCGCGTCCGCACGCACCGCCCAGCCACGGTGACCGGCGCGCCGCATGTTCTCGAGGGCGAACGAAAGCGTCTCCGGATCCAGGTCTCCGAGGACGACCTGGGAACCACCCCGCGCCAAGGCACGTCCATCGACCCCGATCCCGCAAGTTGCATCCCAGATGCGGGACTGCCCGATCTGCGAGTGAATCTCGTCCGAGCGGCGGGACGCCAGTCTCGGATGTGTCGCCTGCTCCAGCCCGCTGGCCGTCAAGAATGGAGGAACATCCTCTCCAAAGCGTCGTTTCGCACGAAGTCGCAATTCGCGGAGCGTCGCGATGCGCCGGGCGAGTTCCCCATCGAATTGAGAGCGAAGTGTTTCGGCAACGGACAGAACCGATGCAGAATCGAGAATTCGGTCGATCACGCGTTCGACATCTTCGCCGAAGAGATCGTCACGAAGGCACTCACCGTCCTCTCCCATGTTCCCCGCGCGCCAGCTCACTCGATCCGACCGAGGGTCGGGCCTCCTGCAGTCCAGGTGTTCCATCGCGGGCGAATCGTATTCATGGGGAACGGAATCCTAGAGCCCGAGGACCTGTGATGAGGAGAGAGAAACCCGCCATCCACGAGGATCGTTCATGACACGCATCCTACTGATCGATTCGGACCCCGGAGAGCGTCTGATCCAGACGAGCCGATTGGGGGACCAGGGTTTCGAGGTCCACGTCGCCGAAACGGGTGCCCGCGGCATCGTCGAGGTCCGTGCGACCCCGTACGAGGCCATTCTGCTGGCCGCGGAGCTCGAATCGGGCGCCAGTGCGGCCGAGGTCTGCCGCCGGATCAAGGCCGTTCCCGAGCTGCGTTCGGTCCCCTTGATCGTCTTCAGCCGGTCCCGCTCCGGCGCGGACGCGGAGGCGATGTACGACGCCGGTTGCCAGACCTTCCTTCCGCGGGAGCAGCTGGAACACCTCGACCGCGTGCTCTCCACTCACCTGCGCGCCAAGCGGCGCGAGGACGAGCTGCGCGAAACGGCCCGTCAGCTCGAGCTGCGCTGTCGCCGGCTCGAGGACGAGGGCGCCCGCAGCGAAAGCACGGCCCCGGCCAAGACGCTTCCGACCCCCGCCGTTTCCGCCAGACCGGACGGTGTCCTCTTGGTGGATGGCGAAGGCCGACTGCGCAACGCCGACCGCGGCGCCGTGGACATGCTCGGTCGCGATCTGGTCGGGAAACACCTGGCGGAGATCACGCCCAACACCGGACTCGAGGCCTTCGTCCGCGATGCGCACAGCGTGGCCCGCGAAGGGTTCCGTTTCGAAGTCAGTGCGCGGCGCGATCGACGGGCTCGCATTCTGCGTGCGTCGGTCGTCCCGGCTCCCTTCGGCGGTGAAGAGGGTGGCGTCATGTTGCGCGTCGTGCTGCTCGAGGACGCGACCCAGCGTCGCGACCAGCCCATGACCGACGCCGCACGGCTCGAGCAGGGCATTCTCAACGAAGCTGCGCACTCCCTCTACACGCCCAACCTTCTGGTCGGCACCAGCGGCGCCCGCACGAACCTGCGCGATCGCCTTCGGGAGCTCGCACCTTCCCGCGAACCGGTTCTGATCCTGGGCGATCGAGGCACCGGCAAGTGTTGTGCTGCCCGCATCCTGCACTACACGGGCGAGTCCTCGGGACCGTTCTACCAAGCGCACTGCGGCGCATTGGGTGAATCGACCCTCGAGCAACAGCTCTTCGGAGATGGTCCCAGCGCTCCAGGCGCCAAGGACTCGAACGCCGGACCGGGCATGCTCGTCGCCGCACGCGATGGCACGCTCGTGCTGAACGAGATCGGCAGGCTTTCGCTCCGCTTGCAAGGACGGTTGTTCGAACTCTTGGGCCAGGGCGCGCTGACGAGCACGGGCCGCCGCACGCCCCTGGTCTCGCGCATCATCGCCACCAGTTCGACCTCTCTCGAGAGCCTCGTGGCCGAGGGACGCTTCCTCGCTGACCTGGCCAAGATGCTCAGCCACCACCGCATCGTCATCCCGACCTTGATGCAACACGTCGAGGACCTGCCCACACTCATCCAGGCATTCATCGAGCGTTACGGTCCGTCCAACGGCGTCACGGGGATCCAGGAAAGCGCCTTGAGCGTTCTCATGCGTTACGACTGGCCTTCCAACATCGGTGAACTCGAGGACTGCATCGAACAGGCCTGTGCCCGCGCGCAAGGCGGTGAGATCGAGGTCCTTCACTTGAGCCGCTCCTTGCGAGCGCTCGAGCGTGACCTCCCCAAGCGCCCTACGAACAGCCTGGAGGATCCGGATACATCTCACACGCTGCACCCGATGCCCTCGGTGGAGCACCGCCGGCCCAGCCTGGGGCTGCAGCACTGGGAAATCACGACCGAGGATCCCGTTAGTCTCGAGCTCTACGAAAAGAAGGCCCTCTTGCGGGCCCTGGATGAGTGCTCTGGGGACAAACTAGAGGCTGCACGCCTACTTAATGTCGGAAAGAGCACCCTGTATCGCAAGTTGAAGAGATTCGGTATCGCTTGATGATCGAGACCCACAGCACGTCGAAGCCCGCACCCAGGTCGCACACCATGAAAGTCTTGGTGGTCGATGACGACGACGGTGTCTGCCGTCTCGTTCAAAGAGCGCTGGAGCGCGAGGGCATTCTGTGCACGTACGTGTACGAAGCCGACGCCGCCGCAGCGCGCCTGGCGGACACGACCTTCGACCTCGTCCTGCTCGATGTCGAGATGCCCGGTCGCACCGGTTGGGATCTCCTCGAGGACATGCGGTCCTTGGGCGACGCAACACCCGTCATCTACTTGTCGGCGCACCACACCGTTCCGGATCGAGTGCGAGGCTTGAACCTGGGCGCGGACGACTTCGTCCAGAAGCCCTTCCGCGTCGAGGAACTCGTCGCCCGCGTCAACGCGGTCATCCGTCGACGCGATGCCATTCCGGTTCTGTCGCTCGCGGGGATTCGCATCGACGTCGGTCATCGCGAGGTGACCTTGCACGGCGCTCCGATCGAGACCAGCCCGCGTGAGTTCGCCGTGCTCTCGACGTTGGCCCAGGCCCGCGGCCAGGCCGTGACCAAGGCCGAACTCCTGCGCGAGGTCTGGAACACCGATGTGGATCCGGGGACCAAGATCGTCGAGGTCCAGATCGCACGCCTGCGTCGCAAGTTCGAGAGCCGTGGTCACGACCTGATCGAGACCGTCACCGGCGCCGGGTATCGCCTGCGCGTCGACTCTTGAACGCCGGACGTCCCAAGGCGCAGATCGATCTGCGCGGCGAGGGTCAGTTCAGGTCGACCTGGACCTCGTGTCCGATCCGCGAGAGCGCCTCGCGCCGTGAGATCGTCGGGTTCAGCAGCTGAGCGCTGACCGAGACGATCTCGACGCCGTCGGGAGCCTCGGGCAACGTCCAGCGACCCAAGCGGACCGGGCGAACACCGTCGGCGAGCAGCATCAACTCGGCGCGCGCCACCGTTCCCGGGTTGTCGCGCGTCCGCAGCCGGCCCGCGGGATCCACCAACCAGCGCCGACCTTCGGCGTCCGTGGCTTCCATCCACAGTTCGACGAGTTGGGGATGACCTTGGGCATCCGGATCCAGGCTCTCGCCGATCCGGACCTCGGCGGTGACGGTCGACCCGTCCACCAACAGGCGGAGCTCGGGGGTGAGGCCCAACGCCCGTCGACGCAACAGGGGGAAGGGGCTGGGCAGGCCGATCTCGCGCGGCAACGGGAGGATCACCAGCTCGTAGTTCGAGAGCAGCTGCGCCAGGGCCTCGCGGTTCTCCGCCGAGGGGTCCACGTCGTACGCCAGCAGGTCGATCGGTATGGGCGACGCCTGGTTCTTGATGAGTCGCGCGCCCAGCAACTGGCCGCCTTGGACGAAGTCGGGCTCGGCCGAGAGCGCTCGTACGAGGTCGGTCCTGGGGCGGGCCGCCCACGGTTCTTCCCGCGGCGCCTGATCCGCCGTGCCGATGCGGCCCATCATGTCGCGAACCTCGAGTCCGGACAGGTAGCCGAGCGCGCCCGGCCAGGGCGTCAGGATCGAATGTCCCTCTTGAACCTGATCGCGCAGGAACAGACCCAGCGCACGCTGCCGAGCCGTCCGCGCGAGTTCCTGGTTCAGCGCTTCGCGGCCGAGCAGCGTGCTCTCGCCGAACGCGACAGGAGCGGCGGGGCTCAACCACGACTCGCTCCACGCGGCCAGCGGCAGCGGTCCGAGGTCCGTGGGGAATCGACTGCCCAACGCCGACAGCATCGACGCGACCACGATCACCGTCCAGCTGAGGCGTTCGATCCAACGACGGTTCGTGTCGAGCAGCGCGATGACGCCGGCTTGCACGGCGATGAACAAGGGTCCGATCGCCGGGACGAGCGCCAGGTGGTACGTGGCTTCGGGACCGCCCTCGACGACGATGATCAGCGCCCAGGCCAGGGCCAGGAAGAGCCCGCGGACCCCTGCGCCCGACAATCGTCGAAGCGCCATCCCGATCAACGGGAAGACGATCAACAGCGGCGTCGCTCCGGTCGTCGCGAAGTCGAGCAAGCGCAGCGCGCCCTGGTGGATGGTCGACGGGTCGGTGTCGAGGATGGCTTTCAGGTCATCGCCGTAGAGCGACGTGCCGCGCGACGTCTTCACGTAGCACAGCGCTGCGGTCACGGCCCCCGCGACGAGGAACGGCCACCAGGGCGCGGGTTCGGCGCCGTCGCGTCTGGGGGAGATGCGTTCGACCAGCGCGAGGACCAGGAGCGCGACCACGAACAGCACGCCCTCGGGACGCGCGGCGATCAGCAAGGACATGGATCCCGCCAAGCTGATCCAGTGCCGGTGTTCCATCGCGACGAACGCCACCGAGACGAACATGGCGACGGCGGCCCATTCGGTGCCGCTGGTGGCGGCGGTGGCCAGGCTGCCGCACGTGACGAACAAGAGCGGCGGCAGGATGCCCACGAGACGGTCGGTCGCGAAGCGCGCGCTGAGGAAGACCATCAGCAGCGCCGATCCGAGGCCGACCATCTGGGTGCTGTGCGTGACGGGCAGGTAGAGGCGTTCGGCCAGCGCGGACACCCCGATCCAGAGCGGCGAGGCGTAGGCCTCGAGCCCCGCACCTTGGCCCTCCGGGAGCCACGTCGGGGCTCCGGTGAACACCCAGTTCCGGCCGAGCGTGTAGGCGACGTGGGCGGAATCGTGCGGCGGACCCAGACGCCCGGAGGGGTCTAGGTGCGTCGCCAGTGCGTGGGCGAGCAAGGCCGCCATGGCCAAGAGGAGCGCGGTTCCTCGCTTCATCGGCGCGTCACGGTATCAACCCCGCAGGACGGAGCCCGCGACCAAACCCGCTGGACGTGGAAGTTCAATCCTCGGGGTCGATCCCGACGACTTCCGTGCCCTCGACGGCCGCGCGCACGAGCGCGTCGATGTCCAGCTTGGACTCGGCCTTGTCGCAGCCCTTCAACGTGCCTCGAATGACGGGCTTCGAGGGCTGGAAGACCGTGCAGCAGTCGGGTTCGTGGCGGATCGACACGTCGAACGTGCCGATCTTGCGGGCGACCGTGATCGCCTCCTCCTTGTCGTACGTCACGAGCGGGCGTAGGACCGGCAGATCCGTGACCGCGCCGATGCACGTCATGTTCTCGAGCGTCTGGCTGGCGACCTGGCCCAGGCTCTCGCCCGTGATCAGGGCGCCGTAACCTTCGCGACGTGCGATGCGGGTCGCGATGCGCTGCATCCCACGGCGATAGAGCACGGTGCGGTACGACTCGGGCGCGTTGTCACGCACCGCCAGTTGATAGTCGGCGAAGGGCACGACGAACAGGCGCGAGCGTCCCTGATAGCGCGCGAGCGTGCGCACCAGGTCGGCGATCTTGCGCTTCGAACTCTCGCCCAGGAACGGCGCGCTGTGGAAGCTGATGTACGCCACGCGGCAGCCGCGCTTCATCGCGAGCCAGGCGGCGACCGGCGAATCGATGCCGCCGGACAGGAGGCACAGCGTGCGCCCCAGCGTTCCGACGGGCAGTCCGCCGGGTCCGGGAAGGCGATCCAGGAAGACGTACACGCCGTCGGTCCGGATCTCGATGCCGAGCTCCATCTCGGGGTTCGAGAGCTGCACCTTGACCTGGTCGGGACCGGGCAGGATGCGTTCGGCGATCTGGCGTTCGAGGTCGGTCGACGTGATCGGGAACGACTTGTCCGAGCGGCGCACGTTGACGCGGAACGTGACCGGCGTCTTCGATGCGCGCCGGGCGAGACCGTCCTCGAGCAGCTTGCGCCCGATGTCGGCCATGGCCTCGACGGTGGGGGCCGAACGCCAGGCGGGCGACACGCTCTTGATGCCCATGACCTCGGCGGTGCGGGCGGCGGCTTCCTGGGCACGGCGCTCCGGAATCACGACGATGCGACCGAAGTGGCGTTCGACGACCGCGGGCGTGATGCCCGTGAGCGCTTGCTTGATGTTCGTGACGAGGGCGGCCTCGAACTGGCCACGGTTGCCCTTCTTGAGGGCCAGTTCGCCGTAGCGCACGAGCAAACGATCGGGCGGGGCGAGCAGAGTCGATTCGGTCATCCGGCGAGTTCTCCGAGTTCCGCGTGAACCGCGGCGAGTTGTTCCATGGCGCGTTCGGCCTCGGCCAACGTGGTCATGCGCGACAGCGAGACGCGCAGGACGTGGCGTGCGGCGTCCTCGTCCATGCCGAGCGCCGATAGCGCGGGGCTGACGATCGTGCTCATCGATTGGCAAGCAGCGCCGACGCCCACGTACACGCCGCGAGCCTCCAAGTGGTGCTGCCAGACCTCGGCTGGAGGACCGGGGACCCGGATGGCCAGGATCGAATCGACCGGTCGTCCCGGCGACACGCGGGAGGCTCCCGGGATCGCCCCGAGGCTCGCCTCGATGTGTTCGCGGATCGCGAGCGACGACGTGCAGAAGGCGGCGCGATGCTCGTCGGCCAGGTGCACGGCCTCGCCCAACGCGACGATGCCGGGGACGTTCTCGGTGCCTGAGCGCAAGCCGGATTCCTGGCCGCCACCGTGGATCAGCCGTGCGAGGCGCGCGTTCGCTGCGAAGGCCAGAGCGCCCGCACCCTTGGGCGCATGCACCTTGTGCGCCGAGATCGAGAGGCTGTCGACGCCGAGCTCGGTCAGCGTCAGTTCGACCTTGCCCAGCGATTGGACCGCGTCGATGTGGACGTGAGCGTTCGGGGACTTGCCGCGCACGAGCTTGGCCAGTCGTTCGATCGGGTAGCGCGTGCCGAACTCGTTGTTCACGAGCATGTGGGTGACGACGACCACGTCCTCGTCCAACATCGCGGCGACCGCCTCGAGGTCCAGGTCGCCGGTGCCGTCGAGCGGCAGGAACTCGACCTGGAACCCCTCGGCCTCGAGGGACAGGGAGCTCGCGCGCACCGAGGCGTGTTCCGTCGTGCCGACCAGGATCCGGGCGGGACGCCCAGTCTTCAACACATCGCGACGTGCTCGGGCTGCGCCGATCACGCCGAGGTTGTTGGCCTCGGTGCCGCCGGCGGTGAACACGATGTTCTCGGGTTTGGCGCCCAGGACGCGCGCGACCTGACGTCGGGCGCGCGCCACGGCCTCCGCCGCGCGAACGCCCAGCGGGTGGCGCGAGGACGGGTTGCCGAACTCGACCTCGATATGGTCCCGGAAGGCCGCCGCCACGCGCGGATCGGCCGGTGTCGTGGCGGCGTTGTCGAGGTACAGGGGTTGGTTCGGGGCTGTGTCCATGGCGTTCCCATCGGGCTTGGTGGACCTCACAGGATAGCGCCCACCGCCCTCCAGGTGGCGGGTTCGCCATCAGGTCCGCTGGTTTACGGACCACCCGAAGTCCGGCCCAGGTGGACGTCGATTCCGTTCCGGCCCGCTGCAGTCCGCAACCAGTGTTCGCTCGAACCCCGTATCAGTCGGAACCCAGCGTGACGAGCACGCTCGGCGTGACGCGCACGTCCTCGTGCGTCACGGTCAAGGGACCTGCGGTCAGGTGAACCCGGTACAGCCCGGACGGCAGGTCGCGCAGGGTCCAGCGTCCTTGCCCATCGCTCAGCGTGCTGGGGAACGGCAGACCCTCGATCTCTTCGAGCACCGGTTCGACCCGCACCAGGGCTCCGCGGATCGGTTCATCGTTCTCGTCCTCGAGCACCCCCGTGATGCCGCCGGCCGCACTGGTGAGGTCCAGTTCACCGTCCCGCGGGTGGTCGAAGACGTGCGCGGGCGCTCCCCACGTGGTCAGCAGGTTGGGCCACGTGCCGTCGATCGCCCAGGGCGGCAACAGCCGGATCTCGTAACGACCGTGAGCCAGGTCCGGCATCTCGAACGTGCCATCCGCCGTGACGAGGCAGCGGCGTGGCACCGCGGGTTCGTCGAGCGACGGCGGGCGAATGGGGAGGAGCCAGACCTCGTACCCTTCGGCCGACGATTCGAACCCGACCGTGGCGGACCCGGCCAGGTCCGCGGACGGCGGGGGCGCCAGGTTCGGAGGATCCGGCGCGCGTCGCGCCATGCGGAGGTCGAGCGGGGACCGGTCGAACGCGACCGGGAACGTCTGCGGGAAGTGCCCGCGCACCAGGATCGAGACCTCGATCGGCTCGGGCCCCGTCAACTCGTTCAACTCGAAGCGACCGTTCTCGTCCGTGAACGTCCAGATCGGCCGCCCGCTCTGCTGCACGAACACCGAGGCCCCCGCGGCGGGTTGGTTCTCGATGTCGCGCACGATGCCCTCGAGGCGCCCGGTTCCCAGGTTCAGGTCCGGGCCGGCGACGACGGTGGGGAGGGGCGGGTCGCCGAACGGAGGTTCGTACGGCACCGATCCCAGCACGGTCCAGGCCGCAAAGCCGAGCGTAGCCACGAAGAGGCCCGCAGGAAGCACCACGAAGAGACGCATGTCCGGCCAGACTAGCAGTGCGGAGCGGCCGTCGTGCCACGTCCTCGCGGTCATCTAGCTCGGTCGGTTCCGGATGGTGGTGAGCCGGGCTCTGCGTGGGGCTCCCCACACTTCCCGGGTGGATCGGAGGTCATGAACTTTCATGGTACGGCGAATTTCACGAAGCGTGAAAGTATCTGAATGATGAAAAACATGCCCAGGGGGCTTCGGTTGGTGCGGAATTTCATCGACATGGTACTTTCACGAAGCGTGAAACTGGAGTGATGATGAAACGAGACGGCCCCGAACCCCAACACATTGACATGGGGGAGTTGCGCAGGCGAGACCGCGAACTCCTGGACGCCTGCCTCGAACGGCTGCAGGCCAACCTCCCCATCGAGGCGGAGGTCCTGGAAGGGACCCACCAAGATGGGCACGCGTTCGGCGCAGACTTCGAGCTGGAGTTCCATCTCGACGGAGTTCGCGAGACCTTCGCGGTCGAAACGAAAGGCAACGTTCGTCCGCAGCTGATTCCGCCGTTGGTCCACCAAGCCCATCGCCTCGCTGATCGCGGACGGAAACTGCTCGTCTGTGCCGAGCGCATTCCCGCCGCTGCCGGAAACGAGTTGCGTGACCACGGCATCGCGTATCTCGACAGAGGGGGCAACGCCTTCCTGCGTGCACCGGGATTGCTCGTCTACATCGAAGGTCGACAGGTCGTGCAGCGTCAGCGCACGCCGAGGAAGCACACGGAGACCCAGATCCGCTTGCTCGGTGAGTTCCTCAAGAATCCGGAGGCCGGAGAGCTGCTGCAAACCGAACTCGCCAGCAGAGCTGGCGTAGCCCTTGGAGCGGTCGGCAAGCGACGCGAGGAACTCGTCCAACTCGGGATTCTGGATCGTGTCGACAAGCGTCTCTGGGCCTTGCGAGATCGAGAGAAGGGGCTGCTTCGATTCGCCGAAGGGTGGGCCGCACGTGTTCGACCGGGTCTGCGACCGAGGACCTACCGATACATCGATACGAAAACGCGTCCCACGGGATTCGTTCCCGAGGACCAAGCAGCGCAACAGGGCTGCTTGATCGGTGGGGAACGGGCAGCGGGAACCTTGACCGGATACCTGAGGACGGAGCACACCACCCTCCATGTGCCTCCGCAGAATCGAAACCTGCTGGCCAAGGACCTCGGCCTGGTCCCCGATCCGGGCGGCACCATCACCCTGCTGGACCGATTCGGCCAAGGGGATGAGCTCCAGCAAGGTGACCGAGATCGGCGAGCATTCGCTCATCCACTGCTGATTTGGGCGGAATGCCAGATGGTCCCCAATCACCGTGTCGCAGAGGTTGCCCAACAGATGTACGCGAGACTCTTGGAGCAGCACCATGATTGACGATGCACTCACCGAGGACGACCTGGAGCTGTTCCTCGCACTCGAAACGGCATCGAGAGCATGCGGCGTAACGCTGTACTTGATCGGTGCGGGTGCGATTCAGATGGGCGGAGACCAGGTCTGGCGGACCCGCTTGTCTCGCAATACGCTCGATTGGGACTTCGCCGTCCGCGTCGACTCGTGGGAGCAATTCGACCTGATGGGGGACCATCTCACTTCATCCGAAGGAGGTTTCGTCCAAGGCGGCCAACGCCACAGATTCAAGCACGTGAACGGTCGAGGAGTGATCGACATCGTTCCATTCGGCGATCTGGAACAGCCCGAAGGTGAGATCGATTGGGGCGACGGCTTCGTCATGAACACCACCGGACTCGAGGTCGTCGAACGGAATCACTATATCCAGAAACTCGCTGGGTTCGATCTGCACGCCGCCACGATCCCGGCGATCCTCGGCTTGAAGCTCTCGCTTTCATCGACCGTCGAGAGCGCAGGACGACGGACATGGATGACGTCTATGCGATCCTCTTGGAAGCGAACGAGCGAGCCTACGATGGCGAGGATCAGGACATGCAGACGCGCCTCTCCGAGCAGGCGACGGGCGTCTTGTCCTCCGGGCAGGTGACGATCGCGCAAGTCGGCGCATTCCTCATCGGGCTCGAGGTCCGCGAGATCTTCTCGGCATCTGCGGTGGAGAGCATGGTCGAACTGCTTCAGGAGGTCGGAACGACCACAGATCGCATCTCGCCGGAGATCGCACGCGGGGTTTCGGGCACCTCGCTCGAGACGGTGAGGCTGGACCTAGAGGCACTGAGCCGTGGGCTCACGCCGCCCCGAGCCTGATACGTAGGAGGCCTCGACCTGAGATCTGTCACAGCGGGTGCCAGATTGCGTACGACGGCGGACATTCTCCCAAGGGAACCCCCATGCAACGATCCACGCTTCGCCTTCTCGGCACCTACGCCCTGTCCGTCTTCGCCATCAGCGCCTGCGCCTCGCTCGGAACGCCCGAAGACCAGGAGCATTCGGTCGCCCTCTGGAAATCCATGCAGGGTTACCAGGACTGGGCCCAGTTCGAGGACTTCGAGGGCATCGTCGATGGCGACACCGTCCACGGCGACTACGTCCAGGTCTGGGTGAACGACATCGGTGCGGCCGACCCCGCCGGATTGCCCTATGGCACCATCATCGTGAAAGAGGGCTACGACGACGAGGCGGGCACGGACCTGAACATGATCACCGTCATGCATCGCATCGAGGGCTACGACGTGGACCACAACGACTGGTACTACGCGAGCTACTCCGCAGCCGGCAAGGCCACGAACTCTGGCGCCGTCAGCTTCTGCATCAAGTGCCACGACAACGTGAATGACTATGTCTACTTCAACGACTGATTCGGATACGGCACCGCAAGTTCGCCGAGGACGCGGAGATAGGACCTACAACAGGATGCGACGTTGGGTCGGTTGGGGCATCGCCATGATTCTGTGCGCTCCGACGGCGTTCGGGGCGTCGTTGCAAGGGGACGCATCGGCACGTGCAGTCGCCGCGTTGTTCGAGCGCAGTTGCGTGTCGTGTCATGGAACCGGATCCACCGATCCGCGCGCTTCGCGAGCTTGGTCGGGTGCCTCCGACCTCGTCGCGACGGCAGCGAACCTCGAACAAGTCACGCCGGGCGAGCCCAAGGATTCGAACCTGTATCTCGTGGTCGACTTCGACGACATGCCGCCTGCGGATGCGGGGGGGCCGCTCTCGACCGAGGACAAGGCAACGCTGGCGACGTGGATCCGCGAGGGTGCCCCGGCGCTCGCTCCGGAATCGCAGGGATCCGCTGAAACATCCGACATCGAGACCCAATCCGCCGATTCCGAAGAAGTGGAGTCGTCGCAGTCCTGGCTCCAGGCGCGCGGGTTTCGCTGGCTCAGCCACTTCCATCCCGCCATCGTCCACTTTCCGATCGCACTGTTGATGGCCGCTGCGCTCGCCGCATTGCTAGCGCGATTCTCCTCTCACGAAGGCCTGCAAACGGCGACGACGTTCTGCCTCTGGATGGGGGCCGTGTCCGCACCACCCGCCGCCGCGCTCGGCTGGTTGCTCGCCGCGAACTCGAGTCATCGCGGGGACGACCTCGAACTGCACCGCTGGCTCGGCGTCTCGGTCGCGGTGCTCTCGATGGTCGCCCTGTACATCCAGCTGCGTCGACCGAAATGGCTGTTGCCCGTTCTGTTCGTGCTCGCGGCGTTGGTCGGCATCACCGGACACACCGGCGGTTCGTTGACGTTCGGACCGACGTGGTTCGACTGGCCGCAGTGACGCCGATTCAGAGTTCGGCGAGCAGTTCCTGACGCAGCCGTTCGCACGCCGTGAATTCACCGCATTCGAGTTCACGCAAGCCGGCGGCGAAGGCTTCGAGCCCGCGCTGGCCCGAGCGCACGTAGCCCACCAGACGCACGCCCAGTTGGAGCTTGTCGCACACGTGCACGAAGCGCGCCTCGCGCGTTTCGTCGTCCCGATATTCGCGCCAGGCCTCGAGCGCCGTGGGGGACAAGGAGCCCAGCAGTTCGTCCGCGATCGACGTCTCCATGGCCCGCTTGGCACCCTTCGGCAGGTGCCGTCCCACGGGCCTCGGCAGGTCCCCGGTCCGGGCTTCGGGCGCGTCGTGGATCACGGCCATGGCCAGGACCCGGTCCAGCGCGAGGGGCGGATCGCAGCCGGGAGCCAGGGCCAGGGCGACCTGGGCCACGCCCAGGCTGTGTCCGGCGATCGATTCGGGACGCGGTACCCCCGCCAGGACCCATCCGGTGCGTGGGAGGTCGTCGAGGGGCAGGAGTTCGAGCAGGGCGGCAAGTGAGGACTGGTCGGACATGGGATCAGGGTCCATGGAGGGCGGGTCCCGTCGTGGACGGGTTCTGGGACCCCCCCTATACTCCTCCGTTCGTTTCTCGCCGCCAAGGTCTCCGCGATTGCCCCGTCCGGCTCGCTCCCAGGCTCGCGGCGCCCGAACAAGTCCCCATGCTGCTGCGTCTCCAGGCCGGTCTTCAGGACCCCCAGCTCGAGTCCATCCTCGCCCTGTGCAAGGACTTGGGACTCACGACCTCGTTCCTCGAAGGTCGCCGCGACCTCGTCCAGGTCGACGGTCCGGCGGATCCCCGCATTCTCGTGCGCCTGGAGGGTCACCCCCTCGTGCGCAACGTCATCGATCGCGGCGACGTGCGTTGGCAGGTCGACGCCGACCCCGATCGAGCCGAGACGGTGGTGACGGCCGGCCACGCACGCTTCGGTGGTGGTTGGGTCTCGATCGCTGCGGGTCCCTGTGCCGTCGAGGACGAAGCGCGCATGACCGCCATCGCGCGTGACGTGAAGGAACGTGGCGCGACGCTGTTGCGCGGTGGCGCGTACAAGCCCCGCACCTCGCCCTACGCCTTCCAAGGTCTCGGCGAGGTCGGGCTCGAGATCCTCGCCCGCGTGAAGGCCGACGTCGGCATCGGGATCGTGACCGAGGTCATGGACACGCGCGACGTCGACAAGGTCGCCGCGGTCGCGGACATGGTCCAGGTCGGCGCGCGCAACATGGCGAACTACCCGCTGCTGCGCGAACTCGCGAAGTGCGGACGTCCGGTGATGCTCAAGCGTGGCTTCGGCGCCACCGTGAAGGAATTCCTCGGAGCGGCCGAATACCTGCTCGAAGGTGGCAATCCGAACGTGGTTCTGTGCGAGCGCGGTGTGCGCGGATTCGACTCCGTGACGCGCGACATGCTGGACGTCGGCGCGATCGCGCACCTCGAAACGGCCACGCACCTGCCCGTCATCGGCGACCCCAGCCACGCGGCGGGACGCGCCGACCTGGTGCCGAACCTGGCGCGCGCCGCTCTGGCCGCTGGCGCCGACGGCCTGATGGTCGAGGTCCACGATGCGCCGGAAGAAGCGCGCTCGGACGCCGGCCAAGCCCTGTCCATGGCGCGCTTCGGTGCGCTCGTCGAACGTTCGCGCGCCCTGGCCGAATTGCTCGGCAAGCGCGTCGCGGTCTGCCCCTCCTCCTCCGAAGACAACGCCGACCGCATCGGCATGGAGTTCGCTTGAGTCCTGCCCCCTCGAGAACGCCCTACGTCGCTGGCAACTGGAAGATGAACATGGATCTGGCTTCGGGCCTGGACCTCGTTCAAGCGATCCGCGAGCACACGTTCGGCAAGACGAACGTCGACGTCGGGATCTTCCCGCCGGCGGTGTACCTGTCCGCCATGCAGCGCGCTTGTGAGGGCTCGTCCGTCATCGTCGGCGCCCAGAACCTGAGCGAGCAGAAGTCCGGCGCGTTCACCGGCGAGATCTCGGCCTCGATGCTGCGCGACCTCGGTGTGACCTCGACCCTGGTCGGGCACTCCGAACGGCGCCACGTCTTCGGCGAGTCCGACGCCCTGTGTGGCGCCAAGACCCGCGCGGCCCTGGCAGCCGGCCTGGACGTCGTGCTCTGCATCGGCGAGACCCAGGACGAGCGCGAAGGCAAGCAGACCGAGCCCGTGTGCTCCCGCCAACTGGCCACCGGCCTCGAGGGCGTGTCCACCGCGGACATGACCCGCGTCACGATCGCCTATGAGCCCGTCTGGGCCATCGGTACCGGCCTCACGGCCACCCCCGAGATGGCCGGTGAGACCCACGCCTACGTGCGCGGAGTTCTGGCCGGTCTCCACTCCGAAGCCACCGCGCAGGCCACCCGAATCCTTTATGGTGGCAGCGTGAAGCCCGACAATGCGGCGGACCTCTTGGCGGTCCCCGACATCGACGGCGCCCTCGTCGGTGGCGCTTCGCTCCAAGCCGAACTCTTCCTGCCCATCATCGACGGCGCCAGGTAATCCAACATGGCGCGCTCCGGCGCGTCCGCTCCCAATCACCTTCATCTCCCTGGGAGCACCCGATCATGCAACTCCTCATCACCCTCCTCTACATTCTGTTCGTCCTGTCCGCGATCGTCCTGGTCGTCGTCGTCCTGTTGCAGGAAGGCAAGGGCGGCGGTTTCGGTGACGCGCTGGGCACCGCGGGTCAGCAGACCTTCGGCGTCAAGGCCTCCGGCATCCACAAGTTCACCGGCGCGGTCGCCGTGTTCTTCCTCGGTAGCGCGTTGTTGATCCACTATCTCAACCGCACCGCCGAAGAGGGTCCGGTCCTCGACCAACCGCTCATCCAGGCTCCCTCGGAGTGACGAGTTCGAGGCTCCGCAAACGCCTCGACCTCGATCCTCCGCTGGCCATCTAGGCATCAGGACTTGATCCGCTCGATGACGGGATTCGGCGCTGGGCGCGCCGAACGCAAGGGACTGACCGCGCGCGCGGAAGTGCGCAGCGTCAACCACCGGCACTTGCAGGTGAAGACGCGCCTTCCGCACGATTTCGGTCACCTCGAGGCCGACGTCGACGCGGCCGTTCGCAAGCAGATCGCGCGCGGCTCCGTGGTCGTCGTGATCCATGTCGAGCAGGACGATCACAGCGTCGACGTGCGCGTGAATCGTGTGGCCGCCAAGCGCTACCTCAAGGAGCTGCGCGAGCTCGGCCGGGAGCTCAAGGTCGAGGGCGACATCTCGCTCGAAGCCTTGGCCGCCCTGCCCGGTGTCATCGCCGCCGATGAGCGCACGCCCAGCCGCGAACTCGTCGGCAAGGTCGTGCAGGAGGCGCTCAAGGAAGCGCTCACCAACCTGATCGAGATGCGCGACAAGGAAGGCTCGGCGATGGAGCGCGACTTCGTGCGACGCGCCAAGGCGATCGACAAGCTGCGCCTCCAGATCGAGCGCCGCGCACCCAAGGTCGTCGCCCACCACCACGCCCAGATCCACGCGCGGGTCGAAGAGCTGATGGAGGGTCGCACCGCCCTGTTAGCGGGCGACCTGGCGCGCGAGATGGCGCTCCTGTCCGACAAGCTGGACGTCACCGAGGAGCTGACCCGGCTGGCGTCGCACCTGGATCAACTGGCCGGGATGCTCGCCAAGGGCGGCTCGGTCGGTCGCCAACTCGACTTCCTGGCCCAGGAATTCCTGCGCGAAGCCAACACGATCGGATCCAAGGCTTCCGACGCAACGCTGACCCACTTGGTCGTCGAACTGAAGACCGAGATCGAGCGCCTGCGCGAGCAGGTGCAGAACGTGGAGTGACCGTCATGACTGCGACCGGACGGATGCTGCTGATCTCGGGACCCTCGGGGACCGGCAAGAGCACGATCTGTCGGCGCCTGCTCGAGGACGACCGCGTCGTCTTCAGCATCAGCGCGACGACGCGCCAGCCGCGCCCGGGCGAGGTGAACGGCGTGCATTATCACTTCCTCTCCCGCGAGGAGTTCCGCGCCAAGATCAAGGAGGGCGCGTTCCTCGAATACGCGGACGTCTACGGCAACCTCTACGGCACGCTGCGTGCGCCGATGGACGAGGCGATCGCCAAGGGCCTGATCTATCTGGTCGAGATCGATGTCCAGGGCGCGCTGCAATTGCTGACGCTCGGCGTCGACGGCTTGTACATCTTCATCGCGCCGCCGGACCCGGGGACCCTGCGCGAGCGGCTCTCCGGTCGCGGCACCGAGACGCCCGAAGTGCTCGAGCGACGGTTGCAGAAGGCCGAGGACGAGTCCCGCGAGAGCCACCGCTACGACCACATCGTCGTCAACGACGACCTCGAACGTGCGCTGCAAGAGGTGCGCACGCTCGTCGGTTTGAACGGGTCGCCTGCGTCATGAGTCACATCCTGCTCGGCGTCAGCGCATCGGTCGCCGTCTACAAGGCGTGCGACCTCGCCAGCAAACTGGCGCAAGCCGGACACGACGTGCGCGCCGTGTTGACGCACAACGCGGCCAAGCTGATCTCGCCGCAACTGTTCGCAGCCGTCACGGGCCAGGACGCGCAGACGTCCGAGTTCGGGGACCAGGCGCGTTCGGCGATGGACCACATCGACCTGGCGCGCTGGGCCGACGCGGTCGTGATCGCGCCTTGCACCGCCAGTCTGTTGGGTCGATTGGCGCACGGCATGGGCGACGATCTGTTGACCACCGCGGTCCTGGCGACCGACCCCAGCACGCCGCGCCTGCTCGCGCCGGCCATGAACCCGACGATGCTCGCCCAGCGCGCGGTCCAGGCGAATCTGGCGCTCCTGCGCGAGGACGGCTGGCACGTCGTGGATCCCGAAGCGGGCCACATGGCCTGCGGCGAGTCCGGAACCGGCCGTCTGGCGGATCCGGCCCAGATCGCGGCCCGCGTGCACGAGTTGCTCCACGGATGAGCACCGAGCGGCACGTCCTGGTCACCGCGGGCCCGACCCGCGAGGCAATCGACCCCGTGCGTTTCCTGTCGAACGAGTCCAGCGGTCGCATGGGCTTCGCGATCGCCGAGGCCGCCGTGAAGGCCGGCCATCGTGCGACCTTGATCGCCGGACCGGTGGACCTGCCCACGCCGAAAGGAGTGGAACGCGTCGACGTCGTCAGTGCGCGCGACATGCTGGCTGCGCTGGAGGAACACTTCCCGGGCGCCGACGCGCTCTACATGGCCGCCGCCGTCGCGGACTACCGCCCGGCGCAGCGCCACACGCAGAAGTGGAAGGTCAAGGAGTCGGGCGCCGATTCGGTGTCGCTCGAACTCGTGCGCAACCCCGATCTGGTCAAGACGATCGCGCGCACGAAGGGCGAGCGGCGCGTCATCGCGTTCGCGTTGGAGACCTCGGACGGCGAGCGGCGCGCGTTGGCCAAACTGCAAGCCAAGGGCGCCGATTGGATCGTGCTGAACGACCCCAGCGCGTTGGGCGCAGGCCGCACGACGGTCACGATCTTGGGCGCGGACGGCTCACGCCAGCACTTCGAGGACCGCACCAAAGCGCAGGTCGCCGAGTCGCTGATCGCGTTGCTCGGCACGTAGCGCCCAGGCAAGCGGGAGCTTGGAATCTCGTCCACGGCTACCCGAGGCGAGGTCCCCGCGCAGCCGTGACTGGCCAACGGCGCTTCAAGGACTAGGCTCTAGCCATGCGCAAACTCGTCTTGGCCAAGGCCCGGTTCGGTGGACTGATCGGCTTGACCCTCGTCGCCCTCGGTTGCCGCGGGCTAGGTCCTGGAGCGATCGAGTATCCGATCTTGATTCCGCCGCGAACGATCTCGATGACGGGCGAACTCGTCGAGTTCGAGGGGCGGATCCTGCACGGGCGCGTGGACTTCGCCCGGTCTCCCGAGTCGGACCTGGTTCAGCTCTACGGTCGGCGATCCTTCTATGCACCGAACATCGCCTTGCACCCCTTCTTCCTGGTGTTCGACCACGAACTCGAGCGTTGGGAGCAGTGGGAGGTGTGGGCGGGAGACCTCTATGGGTACTACGAGAACCGCAAGAGCGCGACTGCCACGTACTCGGACGGCCGAGAGGAGCGCGAGGTCGAGTTCGTCCACCGCCAGATCGGCTCGATCCGCTGCTGGGAGTCGATGACGGGCATGGACCTGGGGGCGGGCGATCGCGTGCTCGGTCAGTGGTCGGGCGAGACGGCGCGAAGGCTGATCGAGGTGTTGCGCCGTCCCGAGGACTACGCCGCACGCGACGACTATCGGATCTGGCCCGGTCCCAACAGCAACGGCTACATCCGTTGGGTGCTGTCCGAAGCTCGCGTTCCGCTGGACCTGGATCCCCGCATGGTGGGCAAGGACTGGCGCGGACCGATCGCCCTCGGAATCACCCCTGGACGGAGCGGTGTGTTCCTGGACGTGCTGACGGTCGGCGCCGCGGTCGGAATCCGCGAGGGCGTCGAGCTTCACCTCTTGGGAGCCACCCTCGGCGTGGACCTCTGGCCACCGGCGCTCAAGACGCCGTGGGGACGGCTCGGCATGCAGGAATCGGTCCGAACCGATGCTCCCTGAGCGGGATTCGTCACCTTCCGGTCCCGGTCATTGAACCGCCGCCCCCCGTAGGGGACCATGCAGCCTGGAACCGTCCCGGCAGCGTGCCGTGGCGGATCCGGATTCGTAGAACCACGCAGAAACACGCCCACCCGGGGACGTCGAGGGGAGTACCGGTCTTGGCCCGTAAGAAGAGCAGCAAAGCGAAGCGCAAGCCCAAGGCGGGCGAGCGAGGTCGCTTCCGCACATTGTTCGCCAGCTTCCTGTTCGGGGAGCCGTTGGACGATGGGACGAGTGCCAGGGTCCGCGAGCTCTCCGGGCTCGCGATGATCGGGATCGCCATTTGGCTCGTCGTCTCCATGGCGACGTTCGACATCACCACGAGCAACAGCAAGGGCGGCGTGGTCGGCGCCTCGTTCGCCCACGCGCTGTTCATCGCCGTCGGTTGGTCGGCCTATCTCGTCGCGCTCTTGATGGCGGCCTGGGGCGCGGTGCTCGTCGCCCGCAAGTCGGTGTCGTTGCCTGTGATCCGCGTGCTGGGCGGGCTCGTGTTCGTGGCGTGCTTCGCGTTCCTGATGGACCTCGCGCTCGTTTCGACGACCAGCGCCGAGGCTCGTGCCGGCCTCGAAGGCATCAGCCCGTCCATGAAGTACGGCCCGGGCGGATGGGGCGCGTACGAATTGAACCCCGTGCTCGTCGAGCGCTTCGGTCAGTTCGGACTGTGGATCCTGCTCCTGACCACCGCGCTGGTCTCGTTCATGCTCGCCACCGAGATGGCGTTCTATCCCGCGATCACGGCGTTCATGGGCTGGGCGGCCGACCGCAAGGAACAGCTCGGCCAGAAGCTCCTGCCCGCCCTCGGCAGCTGGGCCAAGGAACTCGCGCTGGGTCTCTGGGACTTCATCCGTGGCGCTGATCTCGAAGCACCGCCCGCCAAGGCCAAGCCGAAGGCGAAAGCGAAGACCAAAGCGAAGCCCGCGGCGGTCGAGGTGGACGACGAGGACGAGGAATACGACGAGGACGAATACGAAGAGGACGACGAGGACGAGTACGAGGACGACGAAGAGGAAGAGGACGAGGAGTACGAATACGAGGACGAAGACGAGGAGGAAGAGGAAGAGGAGGAGGAGGAGGAGTACGAGGACGACGAAGACGAGGAGTGGGAGGAGGAGGACGAGGTCGAGATGAAGCCCAGCAAGAAGGGCTCCAAGATCGCCAAGGCCGCCGCCGCAGCGATTCGTCAGACCACGTTCACCGAACCCGTCTACGAACCGCCGACCCCTCCGCCCGGACCCTGGACGCTTCCGTCACTCGATCTGTTGCAGCGCCCCACCGGTGGGGGAGGCATGGATCAGGCCGCGCTCGAGAAGAGCGCCCGTTCGCTCGAGAACGCGCTCAAGAGCTTCAAGATCGAAGCCGAGGTCGTCGGGGCCCAGGTCGGTCCCGCGGTCACGATGTTCGAACTGGAGGTTGCCCAAGGCATTCGCTTGAACCGCGTGACGCAGCTCTCCAGCGAGATCGCCGCGACCCTGCGCGCGAAGAGCGTGCGGATCATCGCGCCCATTCCGGGCAAGTCGACGATCGGCATCGAGGTCCCGAACAAGAACCGCCGCATCGTGCGCATCTCGGAACTCGTCAACCAGAAGGCCTACGACAAGGACTTCATGGCGCTGCCCCTGTTCCTGGGCATGGATGCCGAAGGCATTCCGATGATCGAGGACCTGGCGCGCGCACCGCACCTGCTCATCGCCGGTACGACGGGCTCCGGCAAGTCGGTCTGCATCAACACGATCATCGCCAGCTTCCTGCTGACGCGTTCGCCGCACGACGTGCGCATGATCCTGATCGACCCGAAGATGGTCGAGCTGCAGATGTTCCAGAACGTCCCGCACCTCGAGCTGCCGGTCGTGACGGACATGAAGCAGGCGACGAACGTGCTGCTCTGGGCGTGCGAGAAGATGGAGGCGCGCTACGAGCTGTTCAAGGACGCCGGCATCAAGAACATCAAGCAGTACAACGCGCTCGGTGAGGAGAAGCTGCGCAAGAAGCTCGGCGAGAACTTCAACGAGGAGCGCACGCCGCGCCACGTGCCGTACATCGTCCTGATCATCGACGAGATGGCGGACCTGATGATGCAGTCGAAGAAGGAGGCCGAGCAGGCGATCACGCGCCTCGCGCAGAAGTCGCGCGCCGTCGGCATCCACGTGATCGTCGCGACGCAACGCCCGTCGACCGACGTCATCACCGGTGTCATCAAGGGCAACCTGCCGACGCGCATCGCGTTCCAGGTCGCGTCCAAGGTCGACAGCCGCGTGATCCTGGATGCAGGTGGCGCCGAGAAGTTGCTCGGCCAGGGCGACATGCTCATGACGCCGCCGCAATCCAGCCAGCTCAAGCGGGTGCAGGGCGCGCTCGTCGAGGACTCCGAACTGCAATCGCTCGTCGACTTCGTCACGAACGATGCGCCCCAGACCTTCAACCAAGAGCTCGTCCAGTGTGCGACCGGCAGCGCGCCCCCCGGTGCGTTGAAGGAAGGCGGACACAAGGTGGACGAGATGTTCAACGACGCGGTCGAAGTCGTCCTCAAGTCGAGGCGCGGTTCGGCCAGTCTGCTGCAGCGCGCGCTCGGCATCGGCTACACGCGCGCGAGCCGCTTGATCGATCAGATGACGGACGCCGGTATCCTCGGGCCCCACCAGGGGTCGAAATCGCGTGAGATCATGCTCACGCTCGAGGACTGGCACGAGAACCAAGAGAACCTGGAAGCCAGCGAATCCTGAGGCCACGGATGACGACGGAATCGACCCCTACTTCGAACCGCAAGACCGAGTACCTGGGCCTGGCCCTCACCGCGATCGGGTTGATCCCGCTCGTGATGATCGCCATGGCACTCGTCAAGAACCAGGACCTGCACGCCGAGGGGCTCTCGGCGATGCAGTCCGTGACGGCGAACATCGTGCTGGCGGTGGGTTACGGCCCCGCCATGCTCATCGCCGCCGCGTTCACCGTGGTCGGCGTGATGCTGTTCCTCGGCGAGACCCTGGCGGACCCGGGCAAGCACTTGCTCGGTGCATTGGGCCTCGCAGGCGGTGCCGTCGTGCTGCTCGGGGCTTTCGATCCGGCCTGGGGTGGATCGGTCGGTCACGCGACCGGCGGCAAGATCGGAGGGATCCTGCACCCTGTGGTCGGAGGCTTGGCGGGCGTGCTCCTGATCGTCCTGGCGGCCTGGACGAGCTGGTTCACGGGCAAGATCTCACTTTCCACCAAGAATCCGGTCCAGAAAGCCACGATCTCGGACGCTCTGTCGGAGAAGAACACGGACGGCGTCTCCCACGCCGAATCCAACGCGCTCGTACCCGACGCGTCCACGCTCGACTACATGGAAGAGCTGTGGCGCGCGTCCCGCGACGGCGCTGTCCAGACCGAACCGATCCCGCCTTCACCGTATCCGGAAGACCCCCGGAACTACGGTGAGGTCCCCGAGGGGACGGCCGTTCTGGAAGTCACCGAAGAGACCCAGACCGATGCCGAACCGAACACCGAACCTGACGATCCGGGTACAGCCCATCGTTGGAACCGGCCCGCTGCCGCGGAATCCTCCGACGAATCCGTTGACGCGGATCTGGCTGGCATCGCGGACGTCGAGCTCGCGGACATGGACTACGCAGGGCTGGAACACCATGAGCCGGCCGGTGGACCCTTGGCCGAGTTCGGAAGCGAACCCGACCCCGCCTACGGAGACGAGTCCGAGGCCGTAGCCGTCGCGCGCATCCTGAGCTCCTCCGCCGATGCGGAAGCGTTCGAGGAGGAGTTCGTCGAGGAGCCCGCCGCGACGACCACGCCGGAGGAGGACTTCATCGCATCCTTGCCGGATGGCGTGACGCCGTTGGTGATGGCGGATCCGCTGGAAGACCTGCGGATGGTGGAGGAACTCGGCGTGCAGGTGCTCGAGCCCGCAGAGGTGAAGGGCGGTCCTCCGGTGCCGAGTTGGGAGCAGGAATCGCTCTTCGAGGAGGATGAGGTCCTCGATCCTGAGGTCGAAGAAGAGGCTGAGGAGTCCGACGAGGAGGACGAAGAAGCCGCGGAGTACGAGGAAGAGGACGAGGAGTCCGCCGAGTACGAGGAAGAAGAGGACGAAGAAGAAGAAGAAGAGGAAGAAGAAGAGGAAGAGGAAGACGAGGAGGCTGAGGAATCCGACGAGGAGGACGAAGAAGCCGCCGAGTACGAAGAGGAAGAGGAAGAAGAGGACGAAGAAGCGGAAGAGTCCGAGGAAGCCGCTGAGTCCGACGAAGAAGAGGAAGAAGACGAGGAGGCAGAGGAGTCCGACGAGGAGGACGAAGAAGCCGCCGAGTACGAAGAGGAAGAGGAAGAGGAAGAAGCGGAAGAGGACGAGGAGTCCGAGGAAGCCGCTGAGTACGACGAGGAAGACGAGGAAGAAGAAGACGAGGAGGAGGAGTCCGACGAAGAGGACGAAGAGGCCGCCGAGTACGAAGAGGACGAGGACGAAGAAGCGGAGGAGGACGAAGAGTCCGAGGAAGCCGCTGAGATCGAAGACGAGGCCGAAGAGTCCGAGGACGAACCTGCCGAGGTCGAAGAGGTCGCCGAATTGGAGACCGAGCCCGAGGTCGTCCTCGAGCCCGCTCCATCACCGAAGGCCTCCCCCAAGAAAGCTCCCGTCAAGAAGGCGCCGGCCAAGAAGGCGCCCGCGAAGAAGGCTCCGGCCAAGAGGGCTCCCGCCAAGAAGGCCACGAAGTCCGAGCCCGCACCGACGCCGGAACCGGCTCCCAAGTCGGCTTCGAAGGCCTCCAAGGGCGTGGTCGCCAAGGCTGGCGGCACCGATCCGGCCCTGCTGGTCTCCTCCGGCAACCTGTTCCTCGAGGAGGGCCGCGTCGCGGTCTCCCTGCTCCAGCGCCGATTCGACCTCGACTTCGAGCAGGCCTGCGACATCCTCGATGAACTCCAGGAAGCTGGGCTCATCGGGCCGTACATGGGCGGTCAGCAGCGTGATATCCTGCTCACTTCCGAGGAGTGGTTGGCCAAGGCGCCGACCTCCTGATCCGGCCCAATCAGCCCCGCGGGCGTCTTCGCCCTACCTGTGACCCCCGCCGCTAGCGAACGTACAACTCCGTCGGCCGAGGTCGTCGCCCTGGTGCACCTCGGGTGCGCCCGCAACCTGATCGACTCCGAGTTGATCCTGGCGCGACTCGCCGAGCGGGAGCTCATGGTCACCGGCGACACCGCCGACGCGGGCACCGTGGTGCTGAACACCTGTTCGTTCATCGGACCGGCGCGCGAGGAGTCCTATCGCTCGATCCGCGAGCTCCTGGAGCAGAAGCGCAAGGGCTCCCTCGAGCACGTCGTCGTCGCCGGCTGCCTGGTGCAGCGCTACAAGCGCCGCCTGGCCGAGGAGTTCCCGGACGTCGATCTGTGGTCCGAGATCTCGAACTACCGCGAGCTCGCCAAGAGCGTGCGCGACATGGTCGACGGCAAGACCATCGGTTCGTACCTGGAGAGCCCCGGTCTGCGCCCGCCCGAGCGTGAGGATGCACGCATGCTCGCGACGCCCGGCTCGTATGCTTACATGCGCATCAGCCACGGCTGCGACCACACCTGCAGCTTCTGTGCGATCCCCGGCATTCGCGGCCCGCACCGTTCGAAGTCGCCGGCTGCGGTGCTGTCCGAGTCCGAGGACCTGATCGCCGCCGGCGTCAAGGAGCTCGTCCTCGTCGCCGAGGATTCGACCGCCTGGGGCCGCGACATGGACCTCGAGCTGCCGCACCTGGTCGAGTCGCTCGCCGAGCTCGACGGCGACCACCGCGTGCGCGTCATGTACGCGTACCCCAACCGCTTTCCGTGGGCCCTCACGACGCTGCTGCGCGAACACCCGCGCGTCGTGCCGTACCTGGACATCCCGACGCAACACATCGCGACGCCCGTGCTGCGCGCCATGCGCCGTGCCGGCAGCGGCGACCAGGTGCGCAAGACCCTCGACCGCTTGCGCGACGAGGTCCCGAACATCGCGTTGCGCACCACGTTGCTCGTCGGCTTCCCCGGCGAGACCGACGCGGATGCCGAGGAACTCGTCTCCTTCGTGAAGGAGTACGGCATCGGTCGATTGGGCGCCTTCGCCTACTCGCACGAGGAAGACACGCCCGCCTTCGCACTCAAGGACGACGTTCCCTCGGACGTCATCGACGCGCGCCTCAACGCCGTGCTGCGCGCCCGCGACGCGAACCTCGAAGCCACCCAGCGCGCCCAGGTCGGCCAGACCCTCGAGGTCCTGATCGACGAGGGCACCGACGCGGAAGGTTGGGCCCTGGGCCGCACGTCGATGGACGCGCCCGAGGTCGACCCGCGCGTCTTCGTCCAGGGCCACCTCGACGTGGGCGAACGCGTCCAGGTCCAGATCACCGACACCACCGACGACTACGACCTCGTGGGTGAGGTGTCCTGATGGGCGTCTTCGCGCACTGGCCGAACCGGATCACCGCGATGCGGTTCGTCGGTTCGATGGTGCTGTTCGGGATCTTCACGTACATGCAGGACTTCGCCGTCACGCCCAAGGACGGTGCCGAGCTGATCAGCGATCACCGCGGCCTCACGGCGTTCTGCTTCTGGTTGTTCGTGGTCACCGCCGCCACCGATTTCCTGGACGGCTACCTCGCGCGACGCGACAAGCTCGTGTCCGCGTTCGGTCGCATCGCCGATCCGTTCACCGACAAGGTGTTGATCCTGGGCGCGATGATCTACGGCGCCGCGATGCCCTGGACCGAGCACTTCATGCCGGTCTGGATGGTCGTCGTGATCCTGGCGCGCGAACTGCTCGTCACCGGCATCCGCAGCTACGTCGAGAAGGTCGGTGGCGAGTTCCCCGCGGACGGGTTCGGCAAGATCAAGATGATCGCCCAGTGCATCGCCGTCGGTGGATTGATGTGGTACGAGGCCTACGCCTGGCCCGAAGGTTGGAAGACCTTCTGGTTGTGGTTCATCCACTCGATGGTCTGGATCACGTTGATCGCCACGCTCGGTTCGGGCGTCGGCTACATCACGAAGGCGCGCAAAATCTTGGCGGAGACCGAGCAGTGAATCGCCTGAAGCTCCTGATCGTGACCTCCGGTGGCCTCGGCCTGGCGCCCAAGGCTCCGGGGACGTTCGGCACGTTGGGCGGCGTCGCGATCGCGTGGCTGTTGCGTGACACCGACCCGTTCCTGGCGTGGCTGATCGCGGCTTGCGTCGTGCTGTATCTGATCGGTCGCGCGCTCGCCCCCTGGGCCGAGGCCCGCTCGGGCAAGGATCCCCAGTTCTACGTGCTGGACGAGGTCATCGGTTACCTCGTCACGATCGCCTGGGTCGCGCCGCCCAGCTGGGTCACGTTGATCGTCGGTTTCGCCGTCTTTCGCCTGTTCGACATCACCAAACCGCCCCCCGTGCGTCGCTTCGAGCGCATCCCCGGCGGAGACGGCATACTCCTGGACGATGTGATCGCGGGTCTCTACGGCCTGGCGGTCATGGCCGTGCTGCGCACCTTGCTGCCCGGCTCAGAGGGCAACCTCTGGATCTGGAACCCCGTCCTCTGATGCCTTCCGCCACGAACCCTGCGCTTTGAGTCGCTCGTCCCGATCGGGTGGTGGCCTGTCCATCGCCGCGCGTTTCGCGCTGACGACCAGCGTGGTGTTGGCCGTGGTGATGGTCGGTGCGGGCTACCTGCTCTTCCAGAAGTCGAACGAGTTGATCGGTCGCTCGACCCAGACCGCGTTGCGTGAAGCGACTCTGGCCGAGAAGCTCCGCAAGGATCACCCCTCCGCCTCCTCCGGCACGATCTTTCGCCAGAACGGTTCCGAGGGTCGCAGCATCGGCTCCGGCGTCGGCGAGTTCGACGCCACGATCCTCGTCGAGCCGTTCGAGGGTCGCGAAGCCCATGTTTACTCGGTGGACAAGGTCTCGCTGCTGGCGCCGCTGCCTCTGGAGCGACCCGCCGACGACCTGAAGGGACTGTTCTTCGTCGTGACCGCGTTGGTCATCCTGACCGGAGGCGGAGCCGCGGCGCTCGTCGCCATGCAAGTCTCGAAGCCGCTGCACGTCCTGGTCGACGACGTGCGCACGATCGCCCGCGGCAACCTGCGGCACAAGACGCGTGTGCGCACGGGCGGCGAGGTCGGGCACCTGGCGCGCTCGATCGATCGGATGGCGATCGAGCTCGGCGAGGCCCAGGACGTCCAGGTCGAACTCGGCGTCCGCGAGCGCGAGAAGGACGTCGCGCGCGACGTCAGCGCCGCGCTTCTGCCCAAGTCCACACCCCAGGTCGCGGGCTTCACGATCGCCGACGCCCACGAACCGGGCATCGAGATCGGGGGCGGCTTCCACGAGTACGTCACCGCCGGCGCGCGTTGCATCGCGATCGTCTGCGAGGTGACCGGCGAGGGCATTCCCGCCGCTCTGATCGGAGCCACGGCGCGCGCCTACATGCGCTCCGAGTTCGAACGCGCCGATTCGATCCAAGAAGCCCTGTCGCGGGTGAACGCCAAGCTGTCCCGCGACCTACGTCCGGGGCTGGCGGTCTCGATGGTGTGCGCCACGGTCGAGCCGAACGGTACGTCGATCGAGATCTGCAGCGCGGGGCACAAACTGCCAATGGTCCACTTCCATGCGGCCGAGGGCAAAGCCGTCAAGCTGCACCCCGAGGGCTTCGCGCTCGGTTTCGAGGCCGGACCCGCCTTCGAAAGGACGTTGGAAGTGTTGTGCATCCCCTTCGCGCCGGGCGACCGCTTGCTCTTCGCCAGCGAGGGCGCGGCCCAAGTCATCGACGCGGACGAGAACGAGTTGGGCGAAGCCGGCTGGCTGCGCGCGGCGGCTCGTTCGATGCGAACACGTCCCGAGAAGACAGCCCGCGCAGTCGTCGCCGCGCTCCAGGAGCACGCGGTGGCCGAGCCTTTCCCCAGCGACGTCTCGTGCATCGCGATCACGCGCAACGCCTGATCGCACCGCCCAACGCTCTCCATGAAGATCACCGAATTCCAGAAGCTGATCGAGGCCATCTACTACGAGAAAGATGCGGCTCGCGGCCTCGCCGGAACCCACATGTGGTTCTGCGAAGAGGTCGGTGAATTGACGCGAGCCCTGCGCCGCGACACGCGCGACGAACTCGAGGGGGAGTTCGCCGACGTGTTGGCGTGGTTGTCGACCTTGGCTTCGATCGCCGGGATCGACCTCCAAGAAGCGGCCATGAAGAAGTACGCGGCAGGTTGTCCGCGCTGCGCAGCCACCCCCTGCAGCTGCGGTTGACCGACGAAGTCGATCTGTTCGGCGAGCCGACCGCTCCGCCGCCGCGACCTGCGCCCGAGGGGCGACTGCTCGACGTCGCGATCAATCGACCGTTGCGTCGCAGCTACACCTATGTCGCGCCGCCCGACGTAGCCGATTCGCTCGAGCTCGGCTCGCGCGTCGCGATCCAGTTCGCCGGCAAGCGCGAGGTGGCGGTGATCGTCGGCTTCCCCGATGCGACCGATGTGCCCGGTCACAAGCTGCGCATGATCTCGGCGGTGCTCGACGTCGAGCCCGTCATCGATGCCAAACTGCTCGATCTGACGCGCTGGATGGCGGGCTACTACTGTTGTTCGTGGGGCGAGGCGTTGGCCGCTGTTCTGCCCGCGGCGTTGAAGCGCGAGGGCGGTCGGCGCAAGGTCACCGTGCTGTCTCCCGTTCCTGGGGTCGGTCGCGAACAGTTGGAAATGCTCGAGGAGAAGCACGAGGCCCAGCACCGACTGTTGCGCACGTTGCTGGATGCCTCGGGTCCGATCGAACAGCCCGATCTGCTGCGGCGCTTGAACCTGTCGTCGTCGCCGGTCAAGACGCTCTTGAAGAAGGGCTGGATCCGCTCGGTGCAGGTCGAGCTGGAGACGGACGACCTGCTGAGCGCGTCGACGGGCGATCGGCCGAAGCCCGAGAAGCTGACCGACGATCAAGATCACTGCGTCAAGGCGATCACCAAGACGGTCGAGGCGCGCGAGTACCGCACCTTCCTGCTGCGCGGCGTCACCGGCAGCGGCAAGACCGAGGTCTACCTGCAGGTCATCGAACGCGCGCTCGCCATGGGGCGCGGCGCGATCATCCTGGTGCCCGAGATCTCTTTGACGCCCCAGACGGTCGGTTGGTTCCGCTCGCGCTTCGACTCGGTCGCCGTGCTGCACAGCCGCATGACCGATTCGCAGCGGCTGGACATGTGGAAGCGCGTGCGTCGCGGCGAAGCGCGGGTCGTCGTCGGAGCGCGCTCCGCCATCTTCGCGCCCATGCCCGACCTGGGTGTCGTCGTCGTGGACGAGGAACACGAACCGAGCTTCAAGCAAGGCTCGACGCCGCGCTATCACGCGCGTGATGTCGCGGTGTTGCGAGCGCGCGATGCCGACGCCGTTTGCATCCTGGGATCGGCGACGCCTTCGCTGGAATCGTGGGAGAACGCCAAGCAGGGTCGCTACGAACTGCTCGAACTGAAGACGCGCGTGGCCGAACGCAAGATGCCGACGGTCGAGGTCGTCGACATGCGGCTACAGAAGGGTGACGGCACGTTCTCACGCCCGCTGATCTATAGGCTGAAGGAAACGCTCGCGCGCAAGGAGCAGGCGATCCTGTTCCTGAACCGACGCGGGTATGCGCCGACGCTGTGGTGCAAGGCCTGCAGCGAGGTCGTGCGTTGCGGTCAGTGCGATTCCGCGATCGTGTTTCACCGTCGCACGGGTCGTGCTGTGTGCCATTCCTGTTGCGAAGAGCGCGTGCCGCCCAAGGACTGCCCGAGTTGCACGGCGCCGGGTTTGAAGTACCTGGGCCAAGGTTCCGAGAAGGTCGAGGACCTGCTGCCGAAGCTGTTGCCCGACGTGCGCGTCAAGCGCATGGATTCGGACACGATGCTGCGGCGCGAAGATTACGAGACGACCTTGGATGCGTTCGGTCGTGGCGAGATCGACGTCCTGGTCGGCACTCAGATGATCGCCAAGGGCCTCGACTTCCCGCGCGTTACGCTGGTCGGCGTGATCGCGGCGGACTCGTCGTTGCACCTGCCCGACTTCCGCGCCGGCGAACGCACCTTCCAGTTGTTGTGCCAGGTCGCCGGTCGCGCCGGTCGTGCCGACCTCGAAGGCCGTATCGTCATTCAGACGCATACCCCCGATCACATCGCGATCCAGAAAGCGGCGACCCACGACTACGAGTCGTTCGTGGAAGCGGAACTGGCGCCGCGCAAAGAGCTCGGTTACCCGCCGTTCGGCCGCTTGATCCGCGTGCTGATCGAGGACGAGGACGAACAGCGCGCCAAACAGGCCGCCGCCGCGTTGGGGGAGTTGTTGATGCAGGAACTCTTGCCGCATCGCATCATTCCGCTAGGCCCCGCCCCTGCCCCGATGGCGTTGGTGCGCGGCCGACACCGCATCCACTTCCTGTTGAAAGCCCCGCTCGAGGGCAAGGGCCTGGGGTTGGCGCGCGAACTGCTGCAACGCTTCGCCACCAATCATCCGCGTCCTCGGATCACGATCGACGTGGACCCGGTGAGCATGCTCTGAGCCGGTTTCCCAAGCACCTCAAGATCCGTGTGCCTATGATGTCGAGAACATGGATCCATTTGGACGATTGTCGATAACTGGCCCGGAGTCGAGAACGCATGAACACGCCGAATGATCGTGAAGTGATTTCGGCCGTCCGGGGAATGAGGCCGGCTTCCGTAGCTGCTGTCGTGTTCGCAGCGATCGTGGTCTGGCCGTATGCCTTCTGGCTGAACCTGACGCTCTTCAATGGGGGCCGCACCCTGTTCTCAGGACTGATTCCGCCTACGATTGTTCTGGTCTTCGTCGCGATGCTCGGCACCAAGCTCATTCGGACGAGTCAGCCGTCGCGCGCCGCCGTCCCTATTCTTTGGGCGATGTTCTGGTCCGCCTTCATCATGTGGTTGGACTGGGGCGGGATCGCGTACCTCGGCATGCGTTCAGGCGGTTGGGTCCTGCACTATGTCGTTTGTGCCCTCGCGGCGCTTCTTCCCTTGCTCCTGGTTCGGCGGCCGCAGAGTTCGCGGTCGATGGGGGAGCGCATCGCGACTTGGACGATCTGCACGGCCATGCTTGCAAGCATGCTGACCACCCTCGGCCCCCATGATCGGTTCGTTCAGAGTCTCGCTCAATGTGACGTCGGAATGACAGGCGAGCGTTGGTTGGAGGTCTTCGATGGATACACGGTCTCCGTCCATGCCGCCGACCGAGAGTGGAGCGTCCTGGTCTCGCCCGATACGAAACTCCCCTGGTCGGACGTGGAATCCGTCAGCCCGAAGCCCGGCTTCGGTGGGTCCTTCTTCGACTTCGAGCGCGGGCAGTTGTCGTCGATCTCGGTCAATCTGGACTGACCATCACGGCTCGGGTTCGCACGCCACGGATCGGAGTCCTGGCTTGCGCGGATTGTCGACTACGTCTGCGTGTGGTTGCGCAGTCCGATCGGCGGAGGAATGGAGTCGGGGTCGTCGTCGATCATCTGACGTAGGTCGATCTCGATCCCACGCGAGATCGTCGTGATCGGCACGTCGTTGACCGAACCTTCGAACGGGTTCTCCGTCGTGCGTCCGATCCTTTCCATCGTGTGGAAGATCCACATCACGACGACGCTGAAGGGCACACTCATCCAGATGAACCAGCCGTCCAGCCAGGGGTAATCGCCTGCGAGCTTCCCATCGAGATTCGCGAACTCGTGCACCAAACCAAAGGGAATGAGCACGATAAAGATCCACAGAAACGTCGAGTTGAGCGTTGCGTACTGCCGTGGATAGGGGAAGTTCTTGATGCGCTCCGACTTGCCCTGGTGACCGACCAGGTCGTTCAGGACTCCCTGCATCTCCATGTGACGGAAGTCCTCGATGAGGCCGCGCGACCGCAGGCTCTCGAGCTCCCGCGATTGGAGCGCCAGCAATTGCGCTGCCGGGTTGGCCTTGCCGCAGACCTTGGGACCTTCGCCCTCGGGGACGTACCCGGCGATGTCGTCCTGCAACGAGTTGTGGAGTTCGTGGACCCGGATGCGCCCCTTCCATTCCCGGTTCGTCCGCGCGCGATGATTCGTTTCCCACGGCCTCTCGCCCCGCATGGCGTGACGGAGCGCGGTCAACCATGCGATGTGACGCATGACCATGCGGCGGCGGATGGAGCGCAGCTCCTCCTCGGACACCGGTTCGTCCGCGAACGCATTGGTGACGAAGTCGTTCACCATGAAACCCAGCGCTCGCGACGAGTTCACGATCCCGCCCCAGATCTTGCGCGCCTCCCAGACACGGCCATAGGCGGCGTTGTTCTGGAAGCTGAGGATGAACGCGACCGACGTACCGACGAGCGCGATGGGGAGCCACGGGAACTGGATCCACCGCTGGTCGAACACGCTGAAGAGGAGGACCGGAACCGATGCGATGCCTACGAAGAGCATCAGGTCGTAGCGCGTCCACAGGATCAGCGTCGCCGGAGAGAAGATTCGTTTCGTGTACATGGTGCAGCCTGATGACCCGGTAGGACCCCTGCGCGGGATTCCAAGGAGTCACACGGTCGCCGATCGAGAGGACAACGTCCAGCCTGAAGTGGGGAGGCCTCCTCCTCCCCGCGAAGTCCGCCGACGAGGGCTTGAACGCGCTCGAACCTGAATCCGTCACAAGGACGACCGACCCCAAAGAAGAACGGCCCGGACTTCGTGAGAAGCCCGGGCCGTTCTGGTCGGAATCGGAAGAGGTCTACTCGAACCAGACCTCGACGCCATTCGTGAAGTTGGCCTGGTTGACCACACCATCACGGTGCCACAGCTGGAAGTTCAACTGGGCGCCCGGGGCGATGGCGCCGGCGATCAGAGGTTCGTTGATGTCGATCGGGCGGTTGACCGTTCCGGTCACGCCTGACGAGACGATCGGCAGCACGCGCACGAACGGGACGTTGACGCAGAGGACTCCGGCGAAAAGCGGCAGGTACGTCTGGTTCGCGCCCATGACGAAGATGCCGAACTCGTTGGTCGGCAGGTCGCTGACGAACAAGCCGAAGTCGTTGTTCGCCACGGTCGACGTTCCGGTCGGGATCATCTTTGAGAACAGTCCGGCCGAGTTCATCAGCGAAGGGCAGAACATGTTCGTGTTCGGCGGCGCGATCGTCAGCGTTTGATCGGCTGCGATGTCCTCGAGGATCGTGACGTCGCCGTTCGTCCACTCGACACGGACCTCGTCGATCGTCGTGACGTCGGCGAGGCCGAAGTGGGCGGACAGTTCGCTGGTGGACAGGTAGTTCGAACCGCCGTCGATGCGACCCATGATCGTGCGGGCGCCCATGGTCAGCTTGATGATCGAACCGATGCCGTTCGGGGCGATGTCGGTGACCTCACCGGGATCCAGGAAGACGCGCAGCCAGTGCTTGTCCGGTCCCACCAGATCGTTGCGGTAGACCTGCACCGAACCGGCGTAGGTGAAGACGATGATGTCCTGGTCGCCGTCGTTGTCGTAGTCGAAGCGGCTCAGGCCACGACCGTCGACGTTCTGACCGAAGCCGTTGAAGAGCCCCTCCTCGGAGAAGCTCAAGGGGGCCTGGAAGTCGTTGTGGAAGGCGTAATTGCGGCCGTTCTGCGAGGTTGCGAACAGGTCGATGTGCGAGTCGTGGTCCATGTCGAACGACACCGCACCCCAGCCCCAACCCGTGTTGGCCGTGCCGTTCGTGTTGGCCTCGTTCTGGAAGACGTTGCCGCCCTGATTGATGTACAGGTTGTTCGTGCTGATCGTCGTGACGTAGAGGTCCCAGTCCCCGTCCTCGTCGAAGTCGGCGATCGTGGCGCCCATCTCGGTGCCGTCCTGGCTGGTGCCGGAGCCGATCGTGAACTCGGTGAACGTGCCGTCCTGGTCGTTGATGAAGTACTTCGACGTGCTGAAGTCGCTGATCATGATCAACTCGGGATAGCGGTCGCCGTCCATGTCGCACAAGCGCGGGGCGAAACCGTTGTCGCTGGACATGCTCGCGACACCGGCCGAAACGGTCACGTCGGTGAACGTGCCATCGCCGTTGTTCTCGAACAAGCGGTTGCCGTCGGGGCCGAGCCAGCCCGCGACGACGAGGTCCAGGTCGCCGTCCAGGTCCATGTCCCCGAAGCACGCGCCCCAGCCGTCACCGACCGTGGTGTTCGTCGTGTTGACGCCGGCGGCCACGGCTTCGTCCACGAAGCTCGTACCCGTGTTGCG
>TARA_R110002126_G_scaffold34635_1_pt1 | contig 34933 bp, 50 predicted proteins | sample TARA_R110002126 | Tara Oceans TARA_R110002126 (sample SAMEA4397536) | marine metagenome | biome: Polar Biome; feature: [DCM] deep chlorophyll maximum layer (ENVO:01000326); material: water (ENVO:00002006), including particulate matter (ENVO:01000060) such as... | depth 30 m | reverse complement strand
TGGGCAGATGGGTCAGTTTAGGCAGGGCGAGAAGACAAATCAGCTGCAAGCGCTTAACCTTCTTGGCAACATGTCAGGTCAGAAGGTACAAGATCCTATTATTCAGCAAAAGCAAGGAATACTTGGACCGTTAATTGGTGCAGGTGGACAAGCAGCCGGTGCATGGCTTGGCGCATAGTAATTAAAGGAGAATGATATGCCAATATTAGTCGGAGACACTTCCGGAATAGCACAGGGAATCTCTACAGCTGGAGGGGCGCTTGCTGGTGCTTTGGAGAAGAGGGCTGAGAGGCGCTTGTTAGGACAGCAAAAGCAGCAAGAGCAAGAACAGAAACAGAAGGGGATGACAGCTATTTCTAACTGGGCTTCGACATACGACTCCCAGAAATCCCCAATGGAAAACATTGGAACGCTTTCGACTTTGCTACAGCAGGAAAATATTGATCCAAGTGTAATGCAGCCGATACTCCAGGATGTGTTAAAGAAGTCTATTTCCCAGGAAGGAGACCAATATGGAGCTTCGCAGATATTTGGAAACCGTCAAACTCAACCCACACAGGCGAGTAATAATACCCAACAACAGCCTCAACAGCAGATGCCTCAACAGCAGATGCCTCAACAAGCTCAAGATCAAATGGCTCAATTCAGCAATCAAGATCTTGTCAAAATGGCGGCTAATCCAAATAAGATTGTAAGCCAGACGTCAAAAGCAGAGATTGAAAAGAGAAAGATAGATCAAAAGGTAAGTGAATCTGATAGAAAGTATCACACTCAGTTTTCAATCAAACAAGAAGAGAAAATTGCTGGACTAAGAGAGGCTATTCCAAAAAAGAGATCAGCATTAAGGCATGCGCGTTCCGCAGTAGAGTCTGATCAGGTTGGAGCATTTAGCATAAACCAGCTAGCAGATTCTATAGGAGGAGCAGCAGGGGATATTCTAAGAACGGCCAAAGGATCACAACTTGTCACAGCCGGAAAGGAAAACTTACTTGGTAACATGGCAAGAGTTTCAGCAAAGGCACAAAACCAATGGTTTGAACAAAGACTAGCATCTATGTTCCCTAGGGTAGGTCAAAGCAAAGAAGCAAACCTGGCCATTCAGGAAATGCTAGAAGCGGAACTAGTTATGGAAGACGCCTACCTTAAGAAATTCGACGAGTTCGCAGCAGAAGACGAGGCTCTATATGGATACCCAAAGAAAGATGTTGAGCGCAGAGCAAGACAGGCTGTGGAACATCTAGAGGATGTCTCCTTTAACCGATCCGCGTATAGACTTCGACAGCTAGAAGAGTCTGAGTTTGGAAAGGGCGGAATGATCAAGCAGATGAATAAGAAAGTTCAAAAAGGAACACCGATGACCCTAGAAATGGGTGCTCTTTTTCTTGATAAATATAAAGATCCTAAAACTGCACTGGATAACGCAAAAAAACTTGGATATAGCATTCCAAATGGTGAAGATCTCCAGCTGTATCTCATTTCTAATGAAGAATTCGCTCAAAGATTAGAGGGTATGTAATGTCATCGACGCTATTTGATGTTCTTGGAAACACAAAAGAAACTCCAGCAGCAAAGCAAGAGCCTAAGACTAGTGATTCATCACAGGGTCAGTTGGACTTCTTTTCGTTAGCTGCTGATCAGGAGATAGAACAAGAACAAGAGACCGGATACTGGCAGTCTATTCTTAATTCAGTTCCAAAGGGAGCTGTAAAAGGGCTTGTTGCTTTTGGAAGAATGATGGGGCCACTCCCTGACACAGAAGACTTTCAATACAACCCGGATGAGCTCTCGTCTAAGCTAGAAGAGATGTTTCCAACGGACGAGGGTTTTGTTTCGGGAGCCATTGAAAAGGGTCTAGGAATGGCACCTACCATCCTTGGTTCTCCAGGAGGACTAGCAGCTGGAGTTAAAAGTGTTGGCAAGCGAGTTGCTGCAGGAGCGGCCGCAGGATCCGCAGCAAAAAAAGCTGATATGCCAGAATGGGTTCAATCTATAGCAGAAACCGTTCCGCTTCTTGCTCCAAAGCTATCTTCCATGAATAAAGCTGGAGCTACTGAGAGTGAGCTAGTTAAATTTGTGGCAGAAAAAGCGCCAAAGAAAATAGCTGATAGGCTCAACTCTATGGTAGCTAAGAACACTTCAAAAAATGAGATTCTTGATTTTGCTCGCAAGGCTGGGATGTCAGAATCAGAGATTACACCTCTTCTTCAAGGCGAAATGAAACAGAAGTTCCTAGCTAAACTATCCTCAAAGGGTGAGGCAATGGAGGGGAAGCTTAGAAGTACGCAAAAGAGCATTGGAAGAGTGTTTGATTCAATAAAAGACTCAGAATCAGCTCAGCAGGTTTTAAGTCAAAAACAAGGAACAAGACTTGTTAAGTCCATGCAAGACAAGTTCCAAAAGATGCCAACATCTGTACGAAATGCCGTCAAAGATGACTTTAGAGAGATGCTTGAAGGAGACCTTACAGCAGAGAAAGTTATTAACTTCTTCCAGGATGTCAACCACGAGCTTGGAAGCAAGACAAAGCAACTATCAACCCTAAAAGATCCTATCAAGAAAGCATTGATGGAGCTTGATCCAGAGCTAGGTAGATCATTCGACATGACCAACAAGCTTTATGGCAAGTATGCAGAGATTGCTAAAAGGCTCAAGCCAAGCGACCATGACAAGCTTTTCTCAGCAGGAAAGGGAGGTCTCGCTCTAACAAGTCTACTTACTGGTAACTTTGGAGTTATAAAGGGGTTGGCAGCCTATGAAGGCTCTCGAAAAGTAGCAGAGCACATGCTAACAAATCCTAGAATGCAAAACCTTAGCACTAAAATGATAAGCGCCTTAAACCAAAACAAGTTTGGAGTGGCAGAGCATATAAAAAACCAATTAATTGACGAAGTAAAAGATGTTGACCCTCTTGTATCAAGAGCGCTTGAGGAGCTTGATATTAAAAGTGCTATGAATGCGGAATAAGTCCTATGGGAGGGTATCTAGTAAAAGAAAAAGAACAACAGCTGATATTAAACCTAAGATCATTTTCCCGCCCTTCTCTCTTCAATAGAGCATAGACGCCCGTGGAAATCTTTCCTTTCGGCGTGTATCTCTGCATGCATTGCATCTAATTTTGCATCCATATGTCTCCAATCTGATCTTGATTCAGAACGGAACCATACGATCATACCGGCATTGGCTAGAAATAGTGATATTAGTTGGATTGAACTTTCGCTCATACTATAAACTCCTTGTTTGCTAGGTGCCTTCCTTGGCACTTCTTGCTACAAAACCTACTTCTCGCTAGCTTGGATTTACACCGAGTGTAGTTGACGCCACACCACTGGCAGAAGCAGTTAAACTGACAACTGTTTTTGCCAGTCTTTTTTCCTCTGTTGGAATTCAAGCACTTAAGAGAGCAGAATTTCTTCTGTCTTTTAGTAAGTTTTGTATCGCAATTGTAGCATTTCATAACATTTATGTATAGCAGGGATCGTAACGGAAGTAAATATCAAATTTAGGTCTTTCTACATAATTCAAGTTTTGTTAGGTTGAAACTGAAAACTTAAATTGCTAACTCCTAGGAGGAGAACATGGCAGGAAATCCACTAGATTACCTTGGAGTAGGACCGGCAACAGTTGAAGTTGCAGGTAAGGTAGAATTAGCCACCATTGCCGAGACAACGACTGGCACAAATGCTACCAAAGCATGTACACCTGCTGGAGTTGCGGCTGTAGCTATAGCAGGTTCACCTGACGCCTCCGAGGGTACAAAGGGTATTGCCTTTCTTGCTACCACAGCAGAAGCGCAAACAGGAACTAATGATACCAAGATCATGACTCCTCTTAAGTCATCTCAGCAATTCGCTTCACCTGGAGCAATTGGCGGGACAACTCCTAATTCAGGAGCATTCACAGCTCTATCAGCAGACGGAACAGGAGCTGTAAGCCTTGTATCTAATGCGGCAGCTCTATTCGACGCTACAGGCGCTGGAATTGACCTTACTCTTTCTAGTGACGCCGGTCGAGTAATCATTAACGGCGAAGAAGCTGCAGCAAATGCAATCACGCTTCTTTCAGCTGCTGGTGGTATTGATGCTAACGCAGCACTACAAATCAACGTTGCCACTTCACAGAGTGCAAACGACGCTATTGTCGTAGAAGCTTCTGCTGGTGGTATTGATATTCTAGCTTCTGGCGCAGCCGCTGGAGAAGATATTGATATTATTGCAACAGGATCTAGTGTAAATATCACATCAACAGAAAATGCAGCTAACGCGATTGTTCTAACAGCCTCTGCTGGTGGTATTGATCTATCAGCTACCGGCGCTGCTGGCGAAGACATCGACATCGTCAACACTGGCGGATCGATCAATCTTAGCGCAACCGAGAGCATTGAGAATGCTATCAACATCGAATCTACAGCAGGTGGTATCAATATCCTAGCTAGTGGAGCGGCTGCTGGCGAAGACATTGACATTGTGGCTACTGGCTCTAGTGTGAATGTAACGTCTACTGAAGATGTTGCTAGCGCAATCTATCTACGTGCTAACGGTGGAACTTCAGAGACTGTAAAGATTCATTCAGACCAGGGAACAGGAGTAGCCTCTATTGACATCCTTTCTGATGTTGGTGGAATCGCTCTTACATCAGGACTTGCATCAGAAGATGCTATCAACCTGATTGCTTCTGCAGGTGGCATTGATATGGATGCAGCCCTATCGATCGTTGTAACTGGTTCAGAGAATGCAGCAGATGCTATTCAACTTACAGCCTCAGCAGGTGGTATCGATATCACAGCAGCAGGAGCGGCTGGAGAAGATCTCGATCTTGTATGTACTTCAGGAAGTGCAAATCTAAGCGGTGGCGAGGCTATTGCTGACGCAGTGGTTATCTCAGCAGGAGCAGGTGGTATCGACATCCTTGCACCAGGAGCTGGAGCTGGACTTGATATTGACATTACTAACACTGGTGGATCTGTAAACGTAACAGCTACAGAGAGCGCAGCTGATGCTGTAAAGATAGAAGCTACACTAGGCGGTATCGACATCTTGGCTTCAGGAGCTGCAGCCGGCGAAGACATCGACATTGTCGCAACAGGCTCTAGTGTAAATATCTCTTCTTCTGAAAGCGCGGTTGACTCCATTAAGATTGAGTCTACAGCTGGCGGTATCGACATCTTGGCTTCAGGAGCTGCTGCCGGTGAAGACATCGATATGATTGCCACTGGATCCAGTGTTAATATCACATCAACTGAGGCTGTAGCAGCAGCTATTAACCTCACAGCTTCTACAGGCGCTGGTGGAATCACAATGACCTCTGGTACTGGTAACATCACCATGACTGGTACTGTTAACAATCTAGATGCTAAGTATGTTAAGCCAACAGGCATAGACTATACATTTGCATCTAACCCAGTTATGCAGACAGCAGCAACTACCGGTGGAGCCGCAACTGGCGCAACAGGCGACGTTAACCTAATGGGCTTCAATGAGTTCACTATGGAACAGTTCATTCTAGGTGCTGGTCAGACTATCATCTCACCACGCATGGGAACAGCAGGTCTTAATATTGCTCTAGATCAGGTGGATAATGAGGGTGCTGAATATAACTTTGGTGCGGCTCGTTTGAACTCGCCATATGCATTCACAGTAAATACAGACTTAGCATTTCAGATGATTTGCACATTTGATGTAGCAGACGTTAGTGGTTGCGAGCCTCTACTTATGGGCTTCCGTAAGGTAGAAGCTAACAATGCTGCAATGACAAGCTACACAGATTATGCTGCTATTGGAATAGATAACGTCGCCTTTGCTGGTGTTGCTACCATTTCAACCGAGCTAAACTCTGGTGGAACTACTAATACATCAACTACAGATGCATGGGCAGATGGAGCATCACATGCAATCGGTGTCTTAGTTTCATCAGCAGGAGTTGTAACCTATACATTCGATGGCAGTGCGCCTTCAGCAACTGCGGCATTTACATTTGATAGCGGAGATGTGGTTGTGCCATTTATCCACTTTCTAAACGGTTCAGATGTTGCTGGTAATGTAGAAATTACAGGAATGAAGATCGGATTCCAATAATAGATAAAATTGCGAGAGAGGAGTGTACCTCTCTCGCTTATCCATTAAAGGGAGGTTTCAATGGATGAAGTCATTTCAATTCTTGCGAATGAGGGTGTTAAGTCCCTTCTTTCAAAAGAGATAAAAATACCCATAAAAATGCTCGAGGCTTCTCTAAACGAACTTAAGAAAGAGTTTAGATTGAAATCCAAAGACTTCGAAATGGTTACAGAAGGGCTGCAGGAAGAGCTTACTACCGCAAATCTTGTGATCAACGAATTGAAAGAGGCTAAGTCACGACTCGAAAGAGATATCCGCGACTGTAAATCGCAACTAACATCTACAGCCACAACAATAAGCGTTGATGAAAGCATTAAATCGTTGAATGTAGAAACGACGACAGCTCTATCTAAGCTTCGCAGGTGTGTGCAGCAGGTTGGGGTTAAGTGTAGTGACCATGACTCGAAATTCGCAGCTCTAGAAACAAAAGAGCGTCTGTTCGAAAGTGAGCTCGATAAGATCTATGAGATTTTAGACAAAAAAGAAAGACGATTCAAGGACTATCAATTTTCAGAAGCTGATTCTAGTGAGAAAATGGATCAAGCCTATGCATACCTTTTATTGAAAACAGAAGATGTAAGTTCCGCGGTAAATGCTCAGATAGAAGAGCAAGAAAAGAGAGTGGTCAACATTGAATCGTTATCAATGAAGTCAGAGAAGAGTATTAAGAAGAACTCTTTAGTATTGACAGATCTCATTGGTAAAAACCTGTCAGAATTTAAGAATAGGTTCGAAGAAGAAATGACCAGACAAAGTGCTGAGAAGGTGGAAGTTAGAGATAAGATCTACGACCTTGAGCAGCAGTATATCATGGCAATTAAAGATAAAAAGAACGATAAAGATTTAGATGATTTCATGAAGCAAGTGAGTTATAACGCACGTCAAATTGCGAAAATAAACGACACATTGGAGAAGAAGTAATGTCTGGAAATAGATTTAGAGACTTTTCAGATGTTGGTGCATCTGTTGATGGACTTTTTGACAGGGAGCTTAGAGCAGAAAATGACGCAAGCGGTAATGCTATTTATGTGGGTTACGCTAAAGGTGGTTCGGCTACATCTGCAGCTGTCTGGCTCATCAAAAAGTTCACATACGATGCGAACGATGCTGTAACACGCTCACAGATAGCCAATAATAACCTCACCTTCTCACACGTTTGGGATGATAGAGCAACTTTCTTTTAAATCTAAGGGAATCTCATGGGAACTAAATGGAACGTATTCACAAACAACTTTGATCTCGTTAATTCGGTAGATACATTAGTTGTTGGCCCGGCTGTTTCCACTGATAATGCGATCGCGCGATTTGACGGAACAACAGGAAAGGTAATCCAAAACTCTGGATCGACGCTATCTGATGCTGATGTTCTTAGCACCGGTGAGTTGAATGTTACAACAGATGTAGCCGTACAGTATGGCGGAACTGGCAGGTCAGATGCTACAGAGTATGCTGTTATCTGCGGTGGAACAACTACCACGGGCGCTCACCAGTCTATTGCGTCTGTAGGAACAGCAGCGCAAGTGCTAACCTCTAATGGACCTGGAATTCTACCAACGTTTCAAGCGGCAGGAGGAGGATCGTCTCCGACTACTACTAGAGGGGATATAATACGAAGGGGTGCGAGTGCTGATGAAAGATTAGCTCTTGGAAACTTTGGACATCCAATAGGCAGTGATAATACTGATGTAGTATATCTAAGTCCAAGAAATCTATATCACTTCCTTGATGATTTTACTGATGATTCCGGAATTAGCTATATACTATCTTCTGGCGGTGGGGCAGTTGCACCTTCAACAACTGTATCGGGAACTTCAGGAGTTGTTCTTCTTAGAACAACTAGCGCGATTAACTCTCTATGGTCGATACAAAATGCAAATACAGCGACCGGAACACTATCTTTGTATTTAGGAGGTGGTGAAATAAGGTATGAAACCAAATTTAAAACCTCCGCATCTTCTCAAACAGCAACAGATTATTGGTCGCTAAGACTTGGATTAGTTAAAGATTCTAGAGATGGGCCTGGAACTGATGGAGTCTATTTTGAACATAATTATAATAATAACACGTCAAATAACTGGTTCGCTGTAGAGCGTGCGAGCAGCTCTGATACCTCAACAGATACCGGAGTAGCAGCAGATGGCGGTGTCTACCAGACTATGACAATTGTTATAAATTCAGGCGCAACCTCAGCAGCTTTTTATATAGATGATTCTTTGGTACATACAGAAACAATATCATTTTCGGGTACTACCTTCACCTGGTCTATCGAATCAAAAAGACTCGCTAACGATGTCGTGGGAAATGTAGATTCGTTTGTAGATTACTTAGAAATAAATCAATTAATAACGCGATAGAGAGTAGTGATGGTATTACACAAACAAGTTAACGGTAAGCGCGTCAAGCTAACCAAGAAAGAAGAGAAAGAAGTCCGTGATGAGTGGGCGAAGAACGATCTCGAAAGCAAAGCCGGCGAGGAGATTGCAAGCCTTATAAAACAGGTTCCGTCTATTGAGGAACGTTTAGAGGCTATAGAGCTGTTTATCATCGGACTTGATCCAGAAGACATGAAGCTTATCGATATAAAGAAATACACTGATCTTTATCCAGAGATCAAAGCAAAAAAAGAGGCAATGAAGAATGGCTAGTAGATCCGCAGCAAATAGGCCGTTCAAATACGGCGCTAAAGACCGTCGAGAATTCATTGTCTCAGATGGTGAGGTTTCTATTAGGGCTCAGAATGACGGCAGCGGAAACGCTCTCTACATTGGTAAGGCGAAGGTCGGAACACTCACTAGCGAAGCAAAGTGGCAGGTTTCTTTCCAGGCATATGATGGAAATAATGCACTCACCTCTAGAACATGGCCTCAAAACGACGAAAGCAACGCCTCATCTGAATACGAATTTGTATGGGATGACCGCGCTGGATTTGTATATTCTTAAACTTGGAGTGACCTGTGGTACTAAAACTTAATCCGATTACCGGCGATCTAGATCTTGTAGGATCAGGCGGTGGCTCTGCTGGCCTTACAGACCTCACAGGTGACGTGGGAACCGCTGTATCACCAGATGGGTCTGACAATATAGATCTCATAGGCGACGCCACACAAGCATACATAGAGACCACGGGAACACCAGCGTCTAACAAGATGGAGATCAAACTTACAAAGCCGTCTATCGATGGTCAGCTTCTTATTGGTCACACGGCAAACGGATCTCCCTCTGTTGCAACGCTTACCGCTGGATCTGGTATTGACATTACCAATGGAGCCGGAACGATAACGGTTGCCTCTACAGCCACATCATCTCTAAGCGCTCCAACAGATTCCGGAACGGCAGTAGCTGTCGCGGGAGTTATGTCTTTTGTAGGCGGAACGGGAGCTGATACTGCAGGTAGCGGAAATACCGTAACCATTAACTCTTCCGCAGATGTTCCTACAGCATTTACGACAGATTCCGGAACTGGAACACCAGCAGGAAACAGCCTAGCTATTAATGGCGGGACTGGAATCAACACTTCAGGTGCTGGAGCTGGAGTAACTGTAAACCTTGACGATCCTGTCATTGCATCACTTGGTGGATCTGGAAGACAAAGCCACACAGAGTATGCTCTTATCTGCGGAGGAACGACAACTACTTCAGCTCAACAATCCATAGCATCCGTAGGAACCGCAAATCAACTACTCACGTCTAATGGAGCCGGCGCTCTTCCTACATTCCAAGTAGCACCATCAGCAGAGAGCCTTCCAACATCACTTACTGCAGGATCAGTTGTATTCTCCGATGGATCAAACCTTACTCAAGACAACGCTAACCTGTTCTGGGATGACACTAATAATCGACTAGGAATTGGAACAAACACCCCGGTTGATGAGCTCCATGTAGTAGGTGGAATTGATTTAGTACACACAGCAGACCAAACAGACGATCACGCACTAGAGATTACTTGTGACGCTGCAGGTTTTGGTGATGTTAAAGGGATAGAGATTGATTTCATCACAGGAGCAATCACAGCTGGATTCTCAGAAGAGGCAATCCTTGTAAACATCGATGAGAGCTTGTCGGTTGGAGGTGAGGTATTTGGAATAGAAATCCTTTCAACAGCTCTTGGAACAGCTAAAGCGTATGGAACAAAACACGGTGCAACAGTAAACCCAATTCTTCAAGAAGCAGGAACGTTTGCTGATGCTGATAGTATTTTGAACAAGGCCGTTGATGTAACAGCTGCTCTAGCAGATGGTGGAGCAGGTAACATCTCTATTTTCGTTGCGGATAACGATACGGTTACAATTGGAGATGCTGCAACATATGGCGAGTTAGAAATACTTATCGATACGGGTGCTTCTGGTGCAGGAATCTCTCCAACTTATGAGTTCTCAACAGGAGCTGGAACGTGGACTATATTCGCGCCTTCTGATGGAACAAATGGATTTAAGAACACGGGTCTAGTATCGTGGGAAACATCCTCTATCCCAACATGGGTAGCAGTTGGTGGCGAGTATCTGATCAGAATCACAAGAACTAAAAACAGTCTATCTACGACTCCTATTGTAGACCTGATCCAAGTATCTGCAATTACTAATTACGAGTGGGACAAAAACGGTCTGATTTCGATTAATAAGATCGTTGCACATACAAATCTTACAGTAGGTAACACTACAGAAGACACAACATTTACGGTAAATGGTGCTGCAATCACATCTACGATCAGTGCAGAAAGTTCAAACGCATCTACTTTAGGTGGTTTGATTAGTCACAGGCACTCTTCAACAGCAGGGTTTGGCGGTCATTACCTAGGATTACGCAGCAGAGGTACACACGCGTCGCCAACTGTAGTTCAAGATAATGATGTTCTATCCATTGCAGCCACAGCAGGACACGACGGCACCGATTATGCATTAGCAGCTCAGATATCAGTAGAGGTAGATGGAACTCCAGGTTCGAATGACATGCCAGGCCGCATAGTGATGTCTACATCAGCAGATGGAGCACAAACACCGACAGAAGGGATTAGGCTTGATAGCAATCAGATAGTTACTCTTGCGAATGCTTTACCTGAAACTTCAGGAGGAACAAACCAGGCTACCTATACCACTGGAGACACCCTTTATTCTGACGGGGCCAACTCTCTTGAGAAGCTAGGAATTGGTTCAACTGGTGAGGTTCTTACTGTTGCTGGTGGAGTTCCAACTTGGGCTGCTTCTGCTGCTGGTTCAACACCCCCTTTATTAACCACTCAAACAGCATCTGTATCTACGTCACTAGATTTTACCAGTTCGATAGATAGTACATATAATACTTACTTGTTTATTTTTGATGACATTGTATCAAGCATAGCTAATACTTCTCTCGTTGCCGAAACAAGTTCGGATGGAGGAGCTACGTGGGGAACGTCAACAAATGATTATAATCAAATTATTCATTTAACAGCGCCAGGAATTCATACAATCGGAATTCCTATTACAACGTCTATAACCATTTTTGGTCTTTTTTCTGCATTTGATATGGAGATAAAGCCCGTGTCAGGAATGATGTATTTATATAATCCATCTGCTTTATCGAAAACAAAATTCAGATCAACAGCCGGTGGAGATATAGGAATAGGAGCAACAATAACTGCTGCTGATACAACAGGCTCGGGATTTACAAAATCAGCACTAGCACTTAATGCTATTAGATTTAAGGTAATAGGTGGAACTATAACAACTGGCACTATCAAAATGTATGGACTAACAACACCGTAGTATAATTATGACAACAAATAATAGCTGGACCGCATTACCCGTACCAGAAACGAAGGGCGGCACAAATCAGGCAACTTTTACCACTGGAGACACGGTTGGTTGTAGAGATTCGGCTGCCGATGTTGACGCTGTGCGATTTCTTATGAAAAAAGGAAATATAGCCTCTGGAAGTATCAGAATGTATGGTATAGCTAATTCTTAACATGCGGAGATACATAGTGAGAATCGTTATATTTCTTGTTATTACAGGTTCGTTTCTAGGTGGATGTTCCTATCTCAATAAAAAGGTCGGTCTTAAGGATGATAACTTTATTGAAGAGGGGATCGAAAGGCAGATAGAAAGTAGGACAGGTCTAGATATAGACCTGTCTCCTAATTCTGTAGAAGAAGACTAGCTAAAGTACCTAAATGTAACGAAAAAACTAGTAGCCCTACCGTACCTAGCGGAAGCTTTCGATTGCCAGCTAGGACACATCCTCCTCCCTTAGAGACCTTGAAAAATCTCGTTTTCCTCGAGCTACTAGTAAACTCTGTTATCCGCAAACCGCCATATATGCAAAGTACACTATTTCAAAGAGCAAAAGACAGCAAAGCGCCATGTTTAAATAGAGAGATCTTTTAAGAGATTTAAGCACCTTTTCTTGTCTAATGGTTTTTTCCTTAAAATAATCATCCCACTCTTTTTCTTTCATGCTAAGACTTATCTCACCCGCTCTTAACAATTTTTCAGCTTCATCTTTCATGTCTGACAAGCTTTTCACACAAACACCCTACCCTCTCCAGAGCTGCTGTTGAAGCTCGTCTGCTATAAACGCATAAAACTTAGCTTGCTTCACATAGTTTCTAGATTTTAGGAAATGGACATACGAATCTCCAGAAATAGCGCCAAATCCGCCCAAACATGCGCCAACTGCAACGCCATATAGGTTTTTAGAGGCCATGCCTGAAATAGCGCCTTGTATTAGACCAACCGTAGATTTTCGAATGTTTACCTCAAAAATCATTTGAGCCTCGTTTTCGCTCTTGTCCATGAGAAAATTCATTTTATTCACAGCTAGATGCCATGACCTAACGATCTTTGCACGTTCCTCTCTAGATAGCCGCGCTTCTAGGTGTTCTCTGCTAGTGAGAGACTCCTCATTTTGCACAAGCGGCTCTTGCCCAACGCTCATGGTCTCTATATCTAATGGGAAATCCATTCCACCAAGAAAAGCTGCCGAAATTAGTAACTCGTTTAACATCCGAAGCCCCACCGAATTATGTTTAAAATTGTGTATGTGCCTATTGTTAGGAACACGTTCTTTTTTGCTGCGCTTATAGAGATTGTTTCATAAAGCGCCAACATTGGCCAAAAAATCAGCATGCCAATTATAAAAACTATATGATTCATTCACAGCCCTTTTTTAAAAACTTCCTTGCCTTACCTCACCATGCCTAGCCGAGCCTCGCCCCGCCGCGCCATGCACTGCCCCACCAAGCCCCGCCTCTGACCTTGCCTTACCGTAACTCGCCCTACCCGGCCGCACCCCGCATCGCCTAGCCCAGTCAAACCGTGCCTCTGACCCTACCGCAACCCGCATCGCCATAACATACCCCGCGCCGCCACGCCACACCTAGCCTCGCACCGCCCTACCACGCACCGACCCGCCGCGCCTCTGACCTTGCCACTACTTAAGACTCACACACCTTTTCTCTAAATTCTGGATCAGACTCAGCTAGGGTGCTGATATCCCTAGAAAGCCTATCTTGCTCATGATTTAAGATTTTGATAGCAGTATCGCTCAGCTTAATAGTAGGAAGCCTCATAGCTGCCATCAAATCTGTATTCATTTTCATATAGCGCTTTAAACGTCTTTTATGAATATGTTCAGGAATTTCAACCTCAGAAAGAAAGCGAACAGACCCAGAATCTAAACCGCGTTCACTCAAAAAATAACCAAGATCTGTCAAATATGATCTGAGTTGCAGCATTGGACCGCGCCATTCCCAGCTATCTGTAAATGTTAAATTCATAACACTTTCCATTGTTTCTACGGGGATAATGATGTCATATCCAACTAGACCCATTTCTTTAAGGTGGTGAACCACATCAGTAAGTTGTTTCTTATTCATATTAGCCTCCTACTAGCTTAGCATTTGCAATAAACTTGCCATAAGAACCAGGAGTTCCACTAGAAGGGCGCCAGTCACCAAGCCCAATAATTCGACCGGCAATCACTAACAGCTCTTGTAGCATATCGAAATCACATATGGAGGTCTCTAATTCACATTTGACTTTGAATTTCCACTCTGGAACAAGAACGCGTGTTCTTACAATTTTGCTTCCTTGCACGTTTACAATCTTTTGAAACCAAGAATCTTCATCCTTTTCCATCTCTTTATAAGACTTCCAACGAGTTTCAAGAGAATATCCAATTGGATCATCAAGAAGGATACCAGTAACAGCTGCCTTCATAGAGCCGCGCCCGTGTTTAATTTTCTTTCCGGCATTTATTAAACAAGCGATTATGTTTTCTGTCGGCATATAAAGATTTGCGCCATCAGGAAATAGCTTTGCATCTCTATATTGAGAAGCCTGATACTCAATTTTTGCCATAGCAATATGGTCTTCATCAGTTTTTGAACGCTTACTGCTGATTTTCTTTAGTTCTTTGGTGAAGTGATTCATTGGATTAGCCGTAGCGCTGCTATGCATAATCAAAGATGTTTGACCCTTGAACGTTATTTCTACATTTGTATTGTTCAACTAATTTCCTTTTGTTTGTTATGCTGTCCACCTTATGGTGGGTTTAATGCCCGAGTGAAACTTCATTTTCTCATTCTCAAGTTTAATTTCGACGATCTCATTCTTAAGACTGCTAATCTCATGGAAAAGTCTCTTGCGTACTTTATGTTGCGACGTTTCTAGATTCTTCATTGAATCCCATAAAACGGAAAGTTCATTCTTTGGCTCATCGAAGAGCATTAATTGGTTAGACATCATTCCTCTATTCTTGTCTTAAACTTAGGCCAGCGAAAATCTCTAGGCTGCGTAACAGCTGCTAGGTCTCCACAAACCTGGCACTTGGCCTCATGCCAGCACCCTATATGTCCATCTGGCCAATAACCCCCGTTTTCTAGAGCGCAAGGGGAACAGGTCCAAGTTGGGTAGTTATCATTCGTTACGGCTAGCTTTTTGTACTTACTTTCATTGTCCATTGCTCCTTAGCCTCTTTTCTATATTGCTCAACATCAACACCCTTGAGCTCTGGTATTGCGCCATAATCAATACGACCCTTAGGGAATGACTTTCTAAGCGTTAAAGCTCCACAACGAGAACTACGACCGCAACTATCATCTAAAAGAGCTTGTTTGATCTTCTCTTTCTCATCAGAAAGCCTTGCAACCTCAGCATCTATCTCACCAACACGGTGAGCGTAGGCACTCCAAACGGCACTGTTTTTATTTACATAGTCTTTGTCAGTGAAGGGGGGAGGCGTGCGAGTTTTGACACACTCCCAGAACTTGGCTTCTTCTTCGATCATCAACTTTATGTAAGCGTCATCCCGCTCAACCTTGATAGCTACTCCATTTTCGCCATCAAAGGACCAATACCATAGCATTGGAAGATCTAAACACGCAAGTTGATGTTGCAATTGCGGCATGTAGTGTATAGGAACTACACCTCCGACAGCTGTTTTGTGAGACTTTGGGCCGGGACACTTAATCTCTACAGCATGATCTTTGTCAATGGTAAGACCGTCTAGGCTAGCCATCATGAACTTGTGCTTTGGATGATAGGCAATTTGAGGGAACACCTCTAAACCAAACTCTACTTCAAAAGCTGCGCGAGCTAGTGGCTCCATGTCTGAACCTCTCCTCATGTAGAAGTTTTCTTCTTGAGGTGCTGACATGCCAAGCTTATCTTCCCATAGCTGGAATTGAGTTTTCCACGGGCTAACACCCATAACTATAGGCGCGTCGCTTGCACCTAAATAGTTTTGACGGTGGGCCAGCCATTCAGCCGACCCCTGTAAATGTTCAGGTTTCATGAAAGGATCAGTCATTTTTAAGCTCCGCTATTAGATCGTTAATCCATTGAACCGCACCAGGATAGCGATCTACAGTAATGCTTTCCATTTTTTGGTTACAGTTAGATAAGACTTTCTTTCTGATCTCTGTATGGCCGTTTATGAGTCGCTCTAGATCAGCAACCTGTTTAGGTGTGATAAAACTCACTTGTGGCGATGGTTTGTTAGATGCTGAATTGGCGTCGTCATCTGAAGCCGGGATCCCAGCAATCGCCATGAGGCTATAGCGACGAAAATAGGTTATCGCACTACCGAGCTTTTGCGGGTTAGGATCAGAAGGAAGAAGCATTTTACTTTCAATGAACTCACCGCTTATATGCATGAGCTTGGTACAAAGTATCTGCTTTCCCCCTTCTATAACATCCATAGTCTGAGTAACTGATAGTCCATTCTCTGCGAATGGAACCCGTATCGCTTCAAAAACCGATGACAAATCTGCAAAATTAGACTTGAAGAAATCGTTTTTCTTATCCTTTTTAGCGCCACTTATGACGCCCTGTGCTTTATTCAACGCTGTAGCAATCTTTGCTATTCCATTATTTTCCATTCTAAACTTTCTCCTTGTTTTGTTTTTCTAGTATGAGCTTTCCATTAGGCAACCTGTATAGATAATGAGAATGTAGGTTCAAAAGCAATATTAAGCTCGCCACAAACTTCTTCAAGGCATCGCTCTAATTGAGCACAGTCACCCGTGCTGTAAATTGCTTCCAAGATTCCCTTTACATGATCTGTTAGATGGTCAAGATCAGGTAGCTCGCTTTCGTGGAAGTATCCGTGGTCACTAGGGCAGTCGCTGTGGTCAATCATAATCTTTCCTCCTCAACCTTTGTAGGTTCTAGTTTCATCTCTTTTATCGAAATGCAGTCGTTCCAAAAGATGTCGGCAGCCGAATCGCCTGTTTTCTCTGATTGATGCTCGCAAACTTCGATTAAATCATAAATAGCATCTTTTAATGAGTCGTGATAGCTCACACCTTCACAATACCTATCAAGCTCTACGCGCCAACTGTTTTCTCTGATTGGGTTATCTTCTTTCATAATGATTAGCCTTTAAATGATGTGAATTGTGTAGAAGCCAGGTCGAAGCAATTTTCTTTTGCTTCTGCTAAGAACTCTCGATTTGTCATTTTCTTATTCGTATATATTTCCATGCTGTAAATCTTTTCAGATATAGAAGGAGGCTTCTCAAAGTCATGGTAGTTTAGCTTTCTACCGCGGATTATGTTTGTTATTGATAAGAAGTTATTCATGATTAATGTTCCTTTTAGGGTTTCCCCCGTTGATTTGTACCTAATGTAACATGTGTGATGTTTACATTGCAACATTAAAAACATAGTGAAGGGAATTCCATATCCTGTTACAATATGCGCCCACTAAGGAGATTATAATAATGAAACTACGAGATTGGCTATTAGCAAGAGGGATTCTACAAAGCGAGTTTGCTATTGTGGTACAGATCACAAGATCGCACCTATCGTCTATTGTTACAGGCGCAAGGAAGCCGGGTAAAAAAACAGCTATCAATATTGAAAAGGCAACTAAGGGCGAGGTTACATTTGATGATCTTTTTTCAGGAAAAGCAGGGGGCTATACTGGAAAGAGGAAGAGTGCGACGGCGATTAATAGATTGAGCAAATACGATAACGAGCAAATGACCGCTTGCAGTCAGGTTTTTAGCTTATTATAACCATTGAATCTTCTTTGCATCACACAGAGACAGGGTGGCAATCAGTGATTGCTGCCTTTTTTCTTTCTTGAAGGCAAAGATTTTGTGGAGTAGGATGTTAAAAGTTTCTCAAAAAGAGAAAAAGAAAGCCGAGGGTTGTAGCCCTCGGCTGGATTAGGGGACAAGTCCCCTTGGAGATCACAACACGATCTATCGGCAAACATGTCATATGTTAAACATATCATATGTTGCTTTTACGTTCAAAGTGATTTCCTAAATTGTGCAAACAACGTTCAGCTAAAGAGCTGAATAAGAGATTTTAACTTTGAACGGGCAACTAGCATATCACGCCACGTTAATTGTTGTAATCTCCATAAATTCTTTTAGGAGAAATATCAATGACACTTTGTAGAGTTCAACATAATAAAAATAATCCTTACGTAGTCCTTAATAAGGAAGCTGCTGTAGATAATCGTCTTAGTTGGAAAGCAAAGGGAATTTATTTTTATGCCTTCTCTCGCCCTAATGACTGGCAATTCTACGTATCCGACTTGATCAAACAAAGTACCGATGGAGAAGATTCAGTAACATCTGGATTGAAAGAGCTGGAGAGTAAGGGGTATTTGTTTAGATCTCAAAAAAACAATAACGGACGCTTTGAGAAGATGGAGTGGATGTTTTATGAAACTCCAAGATGTCAGGGGGAAATTAAAGAAATTCTACCGCAACCGGGTTTTCCGGTCCCGGTTCAACAGGACACGGAAAACCCGGGACTACTAAGTACTGAAAGACTAAGTAATGAAAGAAAACTACTACCGCGCAAACTGGAGCAAGGTCAGAAAGTTGACCCTAGTGCAATAAAAGTACCCCCCCCTAGTGCAGTGAGTGCACCCACAAAAGAAACTAACTCAAAAGAAAAAGAACTACTACCGCGCAACCCTCCTGAAATCAAACCTTCAAAGACATTAGCGGCAGTAGTAGTTCCTTCACTTTGTTCAGCTTTAGGAGCCGATGTTGAGAGTTATTCCAAGCTTCTCAAATACTACACCGAGGCGGCTATCATCAATGCTTGCAAGGTTGCGAACTCCCAGGGGACAAGGCCTGAAAACTTCTTTGGCTGGGTGAGAGAGTGTATTGAGAAGGAGTGGAAGGCTAAGGTTGTGGCTGAGGATGAGATCCCGGCTAACCGAAAGTTTGCCCAGGAGAACCTCGATGGAAAATCTGCAGGGCTAGCGAAGCTGGTCGCAACAAATCAATATGTTGAATTTGTATATGTGGGAGCAAAACAGCCGGATGTGTTCAGTTACAGCCTACCAAACTTCATATTGGTTATTAAGAACCATTGCGATGGCCTACGTGATCAAATGAGAGCGTTTTGACGGGCATAGCGATGAGAAAACGTCTTTCGATACAGGTAATAGCACAATAGGCCAGTGAGCACCCTTTAAAATGGATTTAACATGATTGAGAAGATTTGCGCACAAAACCTTGAAGCTAACGCCAAGGAGATTGATGATTTAGTCTTCACACTTCCAGGCGCGCCTATTACAAAGCTGAGGCCGCGGTTCTCCAGGCACAAGGGAAAAGTGCGTACCTACGACTCACAGAGTGAAGAAAAGAATACCGCGGAATGGCAGCTCAAAGCGCGGATGAAAGGAAGGCAACCGCTGCAAGGGCCGGTCTCTCTTAGCATGGTATGCGTCTTTGCTAGGCCAAAGAGCCGAATCCGTTTAAAAGAAGTATATCACACTGTAAAGCCGGACTTAGATAACTTGATTAAATGGGTCGGTGATGTTGGAAATGGTATCTTATGGTACGATGATTCACAGATTGTGAACATTGCCGCAGTAAAGATCTATGGAGAGCAAGCAAAAACAATAATAACAGTTAGGGAGGTAAAGCCGTAATGACAAACGAAACACCTGAAACAGAAGAAGACCGAAAGGAGAGCGAATCTTCAGCTCTATCGTTCTTTGATTCTGCCTATTACTTTCTTGATACTAGAAGCAGTCTCGAGGCCACGTTTGAAAATGCAATGAGGCTGGCTGAGCTTATGGAGTTCGACTTTAGAACTATGATGGAGTATCGCGCGGCTTGTCTTGGTTACGACTCAGATGGAGGCGATCTAGATCCTAGGGACGACGCTCCAACACCGAGATTCGCCTTCGATCCATCGGCGAGCCTTTATAATCCATGCACAACATTCAGAAGCAATAGCCTTTATGGTTTAGATGATGGTTATAAAAACTCAACGCCGGCCTGGTAATATTTAGAGTGATGGGAATTAATACGATGAGTGATGTAACCGAAACAATTTGGACATACCCGGGATGGCAGCCAATAGCCACGGCTCCAAAAGATGGGACTATAGTCATTCTATTCTGGGAAGGATGGGATGGTGAAGACGATGTAGATTGCAACCCAGAGATCGCCCATTGTGTTAATGGCTATTGGGTAGAGCTAGGCGTTCCTTACTTTGACCTGGAGAGAGAACTTGTAATGGATCGAGTATGTCTAACCGGCATGACCCATTGGATGCCGTTCCCATCTGTAAAGCAGGTTTACACAGATGAATAAAAAACATGGTAATAATATTGTTCGAAACGAGGGCGAAGACCCCGCTTTAGATTTTTGTGCAAATTCAATAATAGACGTTATAGCGTTCGGCGAGGCTCAGGGAATAAGTCCCTCTTCTATGTCAACGGCACTGATTAACGCAACGTGCAAGTTTCTTGTTAGTAACGGCGTGCCAAAGATATTAGCGATGAAAGCTTTTGGTGATTGTTATGATTTCAGCAAGGAAAACTTCGAAAAAGATGAGGCCGATGATGAGTAGAGAAGAACCACCGCGACCGTGCAAAAAAAGCAAAGAGTTCAAAAGCATGGCAACTAGGGCGATGATTGAGCCTGTATGTAGAGTGGTATCTCAGGAGGGAGAATTTGAGATATATAGGCCATCTGGACATATCCATTTATGCTCAAGCGCGGGTTTGATGATTACTCTAAAGGCTAATGGAACGATAAAGTTTAATCAAGAGAAGTTCCCCGATATGGCAGCGGATGAATTTGCAGCAGAGGTGATAAAGATCATACATGAAGTGACTCAGACACCCATCAGTTAACAAGTAAAGCTGCTTTACATCGCGCGGTAAAGCAAGAAATAAAAAAACAACCAAAATAGTGGAGACAAGTTGAAGTTTATAGTTTCGTTTCATTACATGGATGGTGAGAAGTTTGACCTAGCGGTACATCCCGATGATATGGAAGCTTTCGTCAAGGCTATAAGTGCCGGCGAGGTCTATTTCAACTTCAAAAGAGGAGCCGGGGTATGGATACCAATAGACAAGATTCGTCACTTCCAGGTGAAGCATGTCGATGAGTTTGGAAAGAAGGTAACGGTTACTAAAGATAATCCCGTTATCGATAATGTAAAACCAGGAGTTAAGATTGAGCATTGAATGTATAGAATATAAACCACATCCTAGCGGAGCTTTACAGGGGTTCGCCAACTTTAGAGTTCCCAAGATGGGTATTGAGATATACGGCTGCGGTGTCTTTATGAAAGATGGCAAACGCTGGGTTAGTATGCCAAGTAGGGATTACAAAGATCCAGAGAATGGTGAGAAGAAATACATAAGCATCATGCGCTTTATTGTTCAGTCGCATAATGAATCGTTTGTTACAGCTGCTTTGGCTGCTTTGGATAAGTGGTGTCAAGAGCACTCGGTTCTAGAAGTAAAGCCGAGTGAGTTTGTAGCAAGCGACCCAGACGCTGACAAGGTTCCTTTTTGAAGATCCAGTTAGAGCTGCTGTGATCGTAATACTAGAATGGTTAACAGAACAATAGGTAAAACATGGAATGGGAACTAAAGACCGTACAGATCAAGGATTTGAAGGCTTATGAAAAGAACCCCCGCACTCTGTCAGAAAGGCAAGCTCGCTTGCTATCAGACTCAATTGGCAAATTCGGTTTGGTGGAGAAGCCAATCGTTAATACAGATCTCACAATTATCGGCGGCCACCAGAGGGTCGAGGTCTTGGAGATGCAGGGAGCGACAGAGGTCGTGGTATGGTATCCCAGTAAAGAGCTCGACGATAAGCAGGTCGAAGAGTGCAACATTGTGCTTAACCGTGTTGGTGGCGATTGGGACTGGGACATACTTGGTAATTCGTTTGATGTCGGCGACCTATTAACGTGGGGTTTTGATGAAGATGATCTAGGGCTTGGTAAAGCCGAAAAGCCGGTGAAAGAGCCTAAGCCTGTTATCTCGTTTGAATTCCCTGATAAAGATACGATGCTAGAGTATATAACGACGTGTGAGCGTCTGGCAGAAGAATCAGCGGCTAAGATGAAGGTGAGAGGATGAGGGACAATTCAAACCCAGAGCGCAATAAGATCCCTGAAGAGAAGATCGAAGCAGCACGCCCACAGATTGTAAAGCTTGCGCAGCTAGGATGCACAGACATGGAGATAGGATCTATCGTTGGTTTCTCCGAGGACTCTGTAAAGAGGCACTGCCGAGCCGAGCTCGATGATGGAAGAGGCACGCTTCGCAAATCTCTAAGGAAAGCGCAGCTGGAAGCTGCTATCTCTGAGAAGAACGCAACAATGCTCATCTGGCTAGGTAAATGCTATCTAGGGCAGAAGGAGCCAAAGAAAGAACTTGAACATTCAGGCGCTATAAATGTAGAAAAGGTGATGTTTGGTAAAGGAGACAAGAAATGAGCTTACCCTCACCGGTCGATGCAAGCGGGAACAAGTTGGGATGCAGCTTTTTGTTTAAGAGCAACTGCTGCTCTAAATCAAAAAACGAAAAAGAATCTGTAGAAATAGCACAAGATGGAGATTCTGGATCAGATAATGAACTTGTTCCGGAAGATGAAAAAGTTAAAATAGTCGCAAAAAACTGTTGCGCATTGCAGTAAAAATATAGGCTTTAGTGGCAAAGACAATTAGAATACCAGACATGACCCCTCGCCCATACCAGCTTCCTTTCTTCGAAGCGATGGATAGTGGTTATAAACGTGCAGTTTTAATTTGGCATAGGCGCGCAGGTAAGGAAATTACTTGCTGGAACTACATGATAAGAGAGGCTTGCTGCGGACGTGTCGGTACATACTGTTATTTTTTTCCTACTTCTAGGCTGGGTCGTCGGATTTTGTGGGACGGTGCTAATAAGGATGGTAAGAGGTTCATAGATTACCTTCCTCATGAGCTAGTCGAAGGCCAACCCAATAGTGTTGAGATGAAGATTGCTCTAAAGAATGGATCGGTCATTCAGATTATGGGCACCGACAATATCCTCAACGTTGGCATCAACCCGATAGGTTGTGTTTTTTCAGAATTCTCTCTCCAGGACCCTAAATCATGGTCTTTCGTTCGCCCTATTCTACGTGAAAATGAGGGGTGGGCAGTCTTCAATGCAACGCCGCGAGGACGCAATCATTTTTTTGATATGTATATGATGGCTAAGGATAATCCCGACTGGTTTTGTCAGAAGCTAACCATCAATGATACCGGCGTGCTCACTGAAGAGGATATGCAGATAGAGCGCGACGAGGGAATGAGCGAAAACCTCATTAAACAGGAATATTATGTGACGTTTGATCAGGGTATTGAGGGCTCTTTCTATGCAAAACTACTCAATATTGCAGAACAAACAGAACGTATTACCAATGTGCCATACGATCCATATGCTAAAGTCGATACTTACTGGGACTTGGGTGTTTCTGATTCTACAACAATACTATTTGTACAGAATGTAGGACAAGAGATTCACATAATTGACAGTTACTCAAATGAAGGCGAGGGGCTTAACCACTACGCCAAAATAATAGAACAAAAGGCAAAAGATGGGCTTTGGCAATACGGGCGACATTGTGCTCCTCATGATATACAAGTACGAGAGCTGGGAAGTGGCGCAAAAACGCGGCTACAAATGGCTAGGGAGATGGGTCTAGACTTCGAGGTTGTTCCTAAGCTTTCTATTAATGAAGGCATTGAGATGGTGCGCGGAATGTTCCACAGGCTTTGGATAGATAAGAAGAATTGCAAGTTTTTCATCAAGGCCGTTGAGAACTATCATAGAGCTTACAACGAGCGACTTAATGTCTTTTCTGACAGGCCAGTTCATGATTGGAGTTCAAATTATTGTGATGCGATGAGATATCTTGGCGTCATGCAAAACAAGTCCCGTAGATCACAGATGACAGAGGATGAGGCTAATGACATGGAGCGCATGTACGTGAATAATTACTAGATGTTTAGTTCGGTCACCATTTTGTATAATCAAAAAGCTGGTAAAGCCGCTTTACATCTCTTTGTAAAGCGAGGGAATAGTATGTGTACCAAATGACCATGATACCAGAGAATCAAAAAACCTATAGAGTTGCATATCTAAAGCGCAATCTCGGAGACGTAGACGGAAAGCTTGCTGAGGCTGCTCAAGGAAAGAGACCACAGCACAAGCGCATTCGAGAGATCAAAGAGGGGTTTGGCTTTACAGGAACAAGGGCCGTAGAGTTTACCGTCGTTTGTTTTTTCGTGAAGATGAAGCGCATGCGATGCGATCAATGCCCACACTTTCATAAATGTGAATTCCACCTTAGAGGCAAGCTCACTAGAAGCAGTAGAAGGGAGGATCATGGTAGAAACAGGTCTATAACAGCACAATTCCGAATCAGCAGGCATCTTATCGTTCCAAGTCAAGCCGCTTTACATCTTCATGTAAAGCCGGAAAAAGTTGTTCCAATATCCAGAAAACCATAATAAACATTGAAAAACAAAAAGCATTGTGCATAAATACCATTAAATTTATGAGTGTGTAAGAACACTCTCAAAACACCGTCACAATACGGTAACAGATTATAAAGCGGCTTAGGCCGTCGATTATGAACGTTTAAGGTTTTTTTGAATGACAAAGACATGGCCGCAAAATCAAACAAGTAACTTGGCATTGATCGGCATATCTTTTTTTAGAGCACGAGACGCACTCTATAATAACTTTACGAGAGTATTCGATGCGCTCAAGAATTTTCCAATCATTAAATACTCTACCAATATTCTTTCCTCCTGCTCTAGCGCTATTTTCTTCTCGCGTAATGAACCTACAATTACTAGGAGAGTATCCGGTTTTGGGGTCAATTCGGTCTATACAGAACCCATCCTCCCATCCATTTTCTATAGCCCAGTCATAAAACTTATAAGGATCTTCGAGCCACGAATCACATATCGTTATGCCAATAGCACCGTAAAACTTGAATCCTTTATGATTTGTTCTATAACATCTAGCAAACATGTTTTTGAACAGTCTAACTACTTTATCAGGGAATGGATTTTTAACCCCACGGCTGCAACCACATGTTTTTCTTTTAGAAAATTCACCACTAGGAATAAAGCATGTGGTTCCACACTCACAAAGACATTCCCAAACAACTCTCCTTTTGGTGTCTCTTTTATCAGTAGGGCGAACCGCAGTGAGTTTTCCAAATTTGTGTCCCGTAAAGTCTCGTATTTGTCCCAAATTAAGCTCCGGGCTTTATGCGGTGTTGATAATATACAACGAACTCTAGATTCATATCAACGTTGCATCGTATTAGGAAGGAAATAATTATGGTACAAAATACAGATCTAGGAATCGTTCAAGATTTCGATGAATTCTATCAAGATGCGTTTAGAGCGTGGGATCCGTATTTTCCAGAGGCTGATAAAGACTTAAGATTCTTTTTAGGCGACCAGTGGGACGAATCAGAAAAGAAAGCACTCAAAGCAGAGGGCCGAAACTCTTTCGTCTTCAACCGCATCCGCCCAGTGATCAACATGATCACCGGCTACCAGAGGCAACATCGCCTCTCTTCTATGGTAGCACCTGTAGAAAACTCAGATCAGAAGACTGCTGATCAGCTTTCTCAATGCCTCATGCATGTAATGAACCACGGTGATGGTTATCAGACGGTTTCCGACTGTTTTGCTGGAGCTGTTAAAACAGGATGGAACCTTGCTTCCGTATGGCTTGACTATAGAGATGACCCGATTAACGGTGACATACGTTTTAGTAGAGAGCCATGGAACGGATTTATCTTGGATCCTTACCTTACAAGGCTCGATCTCTCAGATTGCAATTACATGTTGCGTCGCAAGTACATAAGTCCAGAACTCGTTGCATCACTCCTTCCTGGGCAAGAGAAAGAGATTGATATCCTACAAAGTGTAGGTTGGGAGCGTGACGATAAATTCACATGGCTTCCATACCAGAGACAGCCTAGCGGCCAGACTCTCATGGCCTACAACGAGTTCTACAGACAGGGCTGGGAACAACAGAAGATTCTCGTCGACATGGAAACGGGCGAGTATAAAGATTGGGAAGGGGATAACGAACTCTTCAAGCAGCTTCAAGCTATCAACCCTAACTTCCAACTATCCTCTCGTCAAAAGCGCTACATCGAGAAACACATCATTGTAAATGATCAGGTGATGCGCACCGAGAGAAACCCATACGGGCTTGATGAGTATCCATTCGTTCCGTACACAGCTATTTGGGAACCTGAAAGCGATCAGTGGGGACTTAAGGTTCAGTCACTTATCCGCTGCATGAGAGATCCGCAGCGCGAAGCCAACCGTCGCCGTAGCCAGATGATTGACCTTCTCGATAGTCAGATTAACTCTGGATGGATCGCCACAGAGGGCGCAGTAGTCAACCCACGCAGTCTATTCCAAGCCTCACAAGGTAAGGTTATTTGGAGAAGCCAAGATGCGGCTCCCGGGGCTATTGAAAAGATTCAGCCAGCTCAGATCCCACCTTCTATGTTCCAGCTACAACAGCAATTCGACGCTGATATCAAAGAGATTGCAGGTGTGAACGACGCCGCCTTTGGTCAGCCTGAATCTGGTAATGAGAGCGGTATTCTAGCCATGCTTCGACAGGGAGCAGCAATCACAAACTTGCAGGATGTCTTTGATAACTTGCGTGTTTCACAAAAGCACATGTCAAGCTTGGCTCTTAAGCTAATCCAAGGGTGGACGCCAGAAAAGGTGCAGCGCCTCATCAATGACGAGCCTACAAAAGAGTTCTACGACAAGGACTTCACCAAGTACGACTGCGTTATTCAAGAGGGTCTCCTAACCGACACCCAGCGCCAAGTGTTCTTCAGGCAAATGGTAGATCTCAAGCAGATGGGCGAGCCTATGCCACCAGGATTCCTAGCAAGGATTGCTCCTATCCAGGGAAAGTCCGAATACACAGATGCTATGGAAGAATTCCAGCAACAGCAGATGGAAGCGGCGCAGAAGGAACACGAGCAGCAACAAGCTCTGATCCAAGCGCAGCTAGAACTAGCTCAGTCTCAATCTCTACAGCAAGTAGCTGGAGCCAAAGAGCGCTTTACACGTTCTGTAGCAAACCTTGGACTCGAAGACGAGCGCTCATCAGAAGCAATTCAAAACCGTACTCAAGCAGTACTCGACCAAGTACGAGCTATCAAAGAGCTTGATGAGATCGACGTGCGCACCGCCAAAGACGAGATCGCGCTCGCTGGACTGCTTAGAGAGCAGAACAGAGTCGAAGAAGAGCAGATCAAAGCTGACAATGTCTCTATTTCAGCCGCTGTGGCGGGAGGACCGCCTCCAGGGGCCACTAACCCAAACCAACAGGAGGTCCAAAATGAAGGACTATAAAAAAATGATGGGCGCTAAGGCCGGAAAGGTCATGAAGAATCATGGCAATACTTCTTCCATCAGCACTGATGCGCAAAAGTACGACATGGGTCGTCTTCAGAAAGAAAAGATGGAACGTAAGGGCTACTCAGAAAAAGCCTTCGCTTATAAATACTAATCGTAGGGGTTAGAAATGGTACAAGAGCTCGGTGAGACAACGCAAGAGATGATTAAGGCTGATGATCAGGCTGTCCAAGACATTCTGAACGCTAGACCTACAGGTCACTATTGGATTGTAATCCACCACAGACCGGCCAAAGTAAAGATGGATACAGGCGAGTACGTGCTGATTCGTTTAGTAAAAGATTACGACACACGCCCAAAGCAAATGCTTGGAACTATCATCCTAGAGGTGAAAGAAGGGGCTATTGTGAGTGAGAGAATTAACGTACATGACATGCCGATTGATGAAGAACGTCTAGCTCCACATTTGGGTCTGATTGGTACGCCAACAGTCCAGACGGGACGACGTGATATCGCAAGCGCGTATGCATACAACACATTATAGAGCCGCCATCTCAAGGGCGTAAAGGAAACTAATGGAATATCCAGTAGATACGGGCGAATCAGTTGCGGTTGCCGCCGAACCGGAAGCGTTTGCACAAGAGCAGTCTCATGCGGAAGTTTCACCGGACATGGTTCCAGTGACGGCTTTACAAGCAGAGAGACGAGAGCGTCAAACTCTTCAAGAGCAGAACAAGTTGCTTCAAGATCACATGTCGCTAATGCAAGCTAATCAACAGACTCAAGCTGCTCCGCAGCGTGACGAGATGGATAGCATGGCTGATGACGATGTTTTGACTGTTGGAGAAGCCAAGAAATACCTTGGAAAGATCCAACAGAACTATCAAACCAGCGTCGAAGAGCTTCGCGTGCAACAGAAGTATACGGATTATAACGAGGTGGTGACTAAATACCTCCCGGAAGTAGTCCAAAAGAACCCAGCTTTGAGTAATACACTGAAGACTGATCCGAATAGGTACGAACTTGCGTACTACCTTGCTAAAAATAGTGACTCTTATAGAGGTGCTACCGCTGAGGTTAAAAAATCAACTGAAGCACAGCGAATTATTGACAATGGCCAAAGGGCCGGGAGTTTGTCAGCTGTGGGCAGTACATCCCCTCAGTCGCAAGTAAGTAATTTCAAGAACATGACCGATTCGGACTTTATGAAGTTGCACAAGAAGAATCTGGGGCATTTTTAACCCCAACTTAAGGTAAACATAATGGCTATTACAGACATAGCAGCATTGTCACCAGCGGTACGGGAATACTATGACCGTCTATTGCTCATGACGGCATACCCGCAGCTGATACACACTAAATTCGCTTAAAAAACATAGTAAAACAATGTAGGGCGAAGTAAAATGGTCTTTAATTCAGGGGAAATCCGCAAGGGACAATCCTGAGCCAAACCGCTAATGGAAGGTGCAACGACTGTGTTTAGTAACAGACTAGAATTTAAAGGAGCTATAATAGGAATGCTTTTGGGAGATGCATGCATACCAAAGATTCAAAGAGGCGTTAATGCTTATCTTAGAATTGGTCACAGCATAAAGCAGAAGGCTTATATGGAATATAAGAGACCCATGCTTGAGTATTTGACTGGTTGTCGTGTTTATGAACCTAAAGTTCGGGTTAAAGGTAAAGAGTATGGAACTATTACCTTAGATACTCGAGTGCATCCTATGTATACCAAGCTCCGCGAGCATATGTATATTGATGGAAGAAAAACTATTGATGAGCATGTAATGAAGTGTTTAACCCCGTTGGGATTTGCACTATGGTACCAAGATGATGGATGTTTAACGGACCATTCAGGTTTTTTAACTCCACTTCTTTGCACACATGGATTTAGCAAGGCAGAAGTAGAGCTAATATCCCGCATGCTACAGAAAAAGTTTGGACTTCAATGGAGATTACGAAAAGATAAGCAATACTATGCACTACGCTTACGGCGTACAGATAGAGAAGCTTTTTTTAACCTAATTTCACCATACATATGCCCGTCAATGGAATATAAAATTCGTGATGACGTAAAGAAAGCCACTGGTTATGGAACGAAAGTAGATAAGGTTTGTTTGGAGTGCAAAAATGCATTCCAGGTTCCTTATAAAGAGAGAACTCGTTCTTATTGTGGATGTCTTTGTTATCATAAAAGTCGTGAAAAACGTGGAAGATCGCAGGCAGTAGCCTGAATATACAGTCTCATCTGCATGGCAACATGCAGGGCCTAGCTAACGCTAGAGCCATAAGATAACGCAAAAGCGTGTTTTACCAAACAAAGAGGGAGACACTATCGTATTCCGGCGTTATGCCAGAATGTCGACTGTGCCAGTACCTCTAGTAGACGGCGTAACTCCTCCAGGAGCTGCTCTTTCTGCTACTGATATCAAGGCTCGTGTAGACTTCTACGGTAATTTTGTGACTATCACAAACCAAGTAGAACTCACAGTAGAAGACCGAGTCCTCAATGAGGCCGCTCGTCTACTTGCACAAAACCTTGGACAGACCATTGATGAAGTTACTCGTGATGTTCTTGCTTCAACAGCATCAACACTACAATGTAGCAACGGAATCAACGGCAATACGCCTACAGAATTGACTAAGGCTGACCTGGATGCGGCTGTTTTTGCACTTTTGGGCAACGACGCAGAAATGATTTCAGAAGTGATCACTGGTAGAGATGCCTTTGGAACTGCTCCTGTGAGACCGGCCTTCTGGGCGTATATTGACACAGCTCTTCTAGATGATCTAGAGTCTGTTTCTAACTTTGTGCATAGTTCTCAGTACCCAAATCAGCAATCTGTATTGGATTCTGAGTGGGGAACTACAGGAAATATTCGCTGGCTTTACACTTCTGTAGGTAGTGTTTCAGCGGCTGCTACACCAGTGTACGACAACTTTATCATTGGTAAAGAAGCGTATGCCGTGGTACACCTTGGTAGTGAATCAGGTGAGTTCTATGTAGAGCCACTAGGTTCTGCTGGTTCAGCCGATCCGCTACACCAAAGAGGAACCGTTGGATGGCAGCATCCATTCGTTTCAAGGATTCTAAACGATGCATTTATGCAGAACCTACAAGCAACACATAGCTAAAAAGGAGGTTGAATTATGGCACAAGTAAAATCATTCACTTGGACAAACGCAGCTTCTGCTGTAGCTAGGGACCAAGATGTAGGTTTCGTAGTAGAAGAAGCTACCACAGTCGATACGACTAACGGCGGCTCTTGGTATTGGAACAGCCAAATGGCTGATGCTGCTGTACTAGACGTTGATAGTGGAACATTCACCACGTCAAACGGCTTTACACCGCTATCCCAAAGTTCTAACTACGGCGCTACTATGTCAGCGATGACTAACGCGAACCCAGGCGTAATTACTTGCACAAACACAGCGCCAGCTGGTTTTGCAGCAGGTGACACTATTGCAGTTGAAAGAGTGGCAGAAAGTGGAACAGGTACATCTCTAAACAGACGTACTTTTACCATTGCCTCTCTAACAGCAACAACCATTACTCTAGATCAAAACACTACTAGTGATGCGGTCTATGTAAGCGGCGGCGCAGTTTCAAGAGTTAGTGACACAGCTGGTGTTGCTATTGCTCAAGAGAACTTCGCAATCCGCGGAGTAACTGTTGGAACTACCCCGGTAGGTGCCAATAGCGCAGTTATGGTTATGGTTTGCAAGAGCTCTGAATCTGTAACTTAATCCCACCCGGGGGGCTCAGGTATCCGTAACTGAGTCCCCTGATTTAAATGGAGTCAATAATGACCACAAAAGAAGCACCAAATGTCCAAAAGGACAAAGAAGATCGCAAAAAGGAATGGCTCGAAGAAATGGTACCATTCGAGTTCATGAACCTTGAGGAGCCAGGTGTTCCAATTAAGTTCTCTTATGGACCTACTAATAAGCCAAAAACTTACTATATGATGCATGGTGGCAAGTACACATACCCACGTAAAATCATGAAGCATCTAGAATCACGACAAATCCCTATTTGGGGATATAAACCCAATGGCAGCGGTCAGATGGAAAAGACCCTAAAGGGTTACAAGTCTAGATTCCAATGCCGACAAACATTTGAATAGGAATAATAATGGCGCAGTGGAATTTATCTGAGATTCGAACCAAAGCACGCCAGGTTAGCGGCAGACTTTCTGTCTCTGAGCTGAGCAATGCCCAGATTGACGAGTATATTAATAAGTATTTTCAATTTGAGTTCCCCGCTGAGGTAAAGCTTAACCGCAATTTGACTCTTCATGAGTTTAATACTACCGCGAATGTACAGGAATACGATTTCCCCGCCGACTATACAAACTTTGTCCCGGCGGCCACATTAGACCGTCGGGAGATTTCCTTTTATCAAAGCCCTGATGACTACGACCTCTCTAATCCAGAGAACGTTTCCCGCTTTACAACGTGGACGGGTGATGGTCTAACAGTCTCTTTTGCAAGCACTTACACAAACAATATACCAATCATTCCCGGATCGGTTGTTGTCGATGATACCGTTGAGGTTTTCTCTGATGATGGTGTTGGAGCGCTAACAGGAAATGCGGGTGGATCTGGTACCATCAATTATACCACTGGAGCAGTATCGGTAACGTTCAACACCGCGCCAATTAGTGGCCAGTCGATCTTCTCTAGCTTCATACAGTATCAGCCAGGAACGCCTCTAGCTGTTCTCATGTTCAACAACAAGTTCAAGTTCTATCCGATACCAGACAGGGCGTACCGATTCCAGATCAAAGCTTGGTCTTTGCTCTATGTAAAGCCGGTAACAGGTGCCATTAAGACTACCTTTACATTGGCAACAGATAAGCCATTGCAGGAAGAGTGGGGACCATCCATTGCCTATGGAGCTGCTAGAAGAATAGCTAGTGACTTTGGAGAGATGGATAGATATGCGGAGCTTACAACTCTCTACAAAGAACAGATTAATTACATACTTACTCGCACGCATATTGACCTAGAGTCAACACGCGCGACACCAAGGTTTTAGGGGATAATATGGGTTGGGATAGCGACTTACCAGCAACAGATCAGAAACTTAGAACTCTAGCAGGAACGATTGTTCCTAACTGGAAAGCGATAGAAGAGGCAGACGAAACGTCTGGAACTCCTATCTTTCAGAGAGCTATATTGCTTGCAGACAGAACGGCAGTTGCTTCAGCAGCAGACCCGGTGGTTGTTGGTGCGACAACATACGTTTATAGCAAGCAAGATGGAGACTCTGTACAGGAGCTTTACATGAGGGACGCTGCATCAAATGCAGTCCAATGCTCTCAAGGTGGTCGTTTAGGTTCAGAAACCACAAATATCGGATTCGAATCTCTATCACCAGACAAGGGAACAAACTCCTTTGATGAGTTCAACATGGTGTCTCAGTGGGGGATATTCAGCTCAACAGGCGGTTCTATAATCTCCAAAGGAATCACATCTTCGTCTCCAGCAGCAGGTTTATATACAATAACCTTTGATGCTGCTGTGACAAGTGCTAATTACGCAGTATTCATAACACCACTAAACACATCAGGTAATCCGCACTCTGTTAAGTGGACAACCCCGACGACGACGACTTTCAAGGTTGGTATCCAAAACCAAAATACAACCTCGATAACGGGTGATTCCTTCTGTGTGATGGTAGTAGGTGGTATTGTTGCATGAGCTACCAAGCCTTTCTAATAGCACCGTTTGCCACTGGGCTTGATACAGACTTAAGTCCTTGGCTCTTACCGCAGGATGCTTTCAGCAGCATTGTAAATGGTCATATCAACCATGGTGTTATTGAAAAGAGAGAGGGTTACTCAAAGCTAGGCGACATTACCTATGATGGTGGTTCTACGCCCGGAAATAGAGTGATGGGTCTAGAGAGATACATAGATAGCGACAATGTCAAAGAGGTTATCGCTTTCGACACGAAACGTGCGAGCGCATACAACCCAACAACAATGGTTTTCGATGCCATAGATACCGCAGATATAATGACCGGCGGTGATACGGACTATATCTGGGCAGACAACTGGGCGTCTACCGCATCATCAACAGATTCAACGCTTTACAGGCTCTACTTCACCAATGGAAAGCCTTTAGCGTCTGGAAAAGACGGGATCAGATATTACAACGGAGGCTCCACAACCCTACCGTTCAATCCAACGATCAACAGCATGAATACCATTCTTGGATGCAAGTTGATCTTTGCATTCCATGACAGATTGCTGCTTCTTCATACGATTGAGGGAAACTCAACAAATGTGTATCCGCAAAGAGCAAGATGGTCTCAAGCACAGAACCCAGGAACATCAGGAGCTTTTACTGATGAATGGGATGACGCTGTAGCAGGTAAAGGCGGTTATGTAGACGCTCCAACAGGCGATCATATTATAAGCGCCCAATTCGTACAGAACAGATTGATTGTGTTCTTCACCGACAGCGTTTGGTCACTAAGTCCAACAGCTGATCCAGCGCTTCCATTCCGATGGGATAAAATCAACGATTTCAGATCGTGCGACGGTAAGATGACCACTGCGCAGTTTGATAGATATGTTCTAGCAGCAGGAATCAGGGGCATAACAGCAACTGATGGTGTTGAGACTCAGAGAATGGATGAACGTATTGAGAACTTTGTAGATGACACCATTAATAGTGGTCAATTCGATAAGGTCTTCTCCAAGAGAGACTTTGGAGAGCGGAAGCTCTGGATGCTTTACCCGTCTGAGAACTCTGATGATGCAGACGCCGCTTTGATCTACGATGAAGAGTCATCAGCATTCTCAATCTATACAATCTCGATGAATGTTCTTGGATATGGTGGAGCTGCTCAAGACTCTGACCTGGAGGACTTTGGGCAAGATACGCTTCTTGATTTTGGAGAAGCTGGCCTTAATGACTTCTATTTCGATGCAGGAGCAGAGATCTTCCTAGGAGGAGACAGGTCTGGCCAGGTATTTACCCTTGGTCTACCTGGTGATGAGGGGAACATTAACTTCGAGCTAATGTCAGCTGCATGGAACCCGTGGATGCAAGAGGGCAAGCAGTCGCAGATGGGCTACGTAGACCTTTACATTGATACCAATCAGTATACGAAACTTGAGGTCTCCTTCTTTGTAAATAACGACCCGTCATCGTACAGAACAACATATAGCGACCCGTATGCGTCGACCACGGTCAATATGCTTCCTAATCTCCTTGAAAGAGGAACGATATCCAATATCACCCAAGCCAACCCGGGTAACGTAGGGTCCAATAACCATGGATTGACGACCGGCGACAAAGTATTTATCTACGGCGTTGAGGGGATGCTATCCATTAACGATGAAGAGCTTACGGTAACAGTCGTAGATGATTCTAACTTTACAATAGGCGTGGATACGTCTGCGTACGGTGCATACACAAGCGGCGGTGTTATTACAGAACGTAAGTTCTTCTCTAGTAAAGTTTGGAAGAGAATTTATGCGGGTGGAACTGGGTATCAGCACAGAATGAAAATAGAGTCATCAGGAATCACAAAACCAGTAAGAATTCACGCATTCATGCCGTGGTTTAAGCCACGCGGCCACAGGTGCATCTAATGAGTAATATATGACACTTCCAACAACTACAATTCTACCTCTACATAGTGAAAAGATTAAA
>TARA_R110002126_G_scaffold167256_1_pt1 | contig 34952 bp, 35 predicted proteins | sample TARA_R110002126 | Tara Oceans TARA_R110002126 (sample SAMEA4397536) | marine metagenome | biome: Polar Biome; feature: [DCM] deep chlorophyll maximum layer (ENVO:01000326); material: water (ENVO:00002006), including particulate matter (ENVO:01000060) such as... | depth 30 m | reverse complement strand
ATTGATTAAATTTTATACAAAGATAATAAATTTTATACGCACAAGGGTATAATAACGTAATTTTGTAACTAATTATATCAGTAAAGGTGTAATGTCTATTAATTGTCTAACTCGAGTTTAATGTCGGATATGTTAATTTCCTTCTTCCCTACTCTCTCTATAGAAAATATATATATTTACTTTTTTTTAATAAGTCATTTTGACTTTCATTTCAACATTTTTAACATTACTACTGATTATCAAGAAGTTAAGTAAAGAATATCAGCATATTTTTAACACACCCTTAGCATAATTGGACAATGCAACGCACTTCTAATGCGTAGATTATAGGTTCGAGTCCTATAGGGTGTACAATAAGACATAAAAAAAGAGAGGGTAATCACTCCCTCTCTTCTCAAATCAAATCAAATCAACTCTAATTACTATTAGGCAAAATCAAAAACCTAATAATTTCTCACGCATCTCAGCACGAACAATACCGTCAGCAATCATAGAAACCTTTCGCTCTCTCTTGACCTCCTTACGAATCATAGCAGCCTGTGCAATACCGGACATCCCATCGGGCTTGTCATTAATAAGACGACCATCCTTGATAGTCAATCCTCCCATACTCTGAAATTTCATTTTCATATTATTTCCATTTAAAATGTATACTTACAAACAATAAATAAAGGATGAACTCCCCGTTGTCATACTCCTCGTCTATTGGGAATATAGAGAATCCAACCACCGGACCGGAAGGAATCATATTAACTATCATAACCGACCAATCCTCGAACATACGCAAAGATAGTAAAATTTTATTATCATATATGTGTAGTAGTTAGGTTCCCCCGCGCGTCCACGAGCCCGGCCCTCCACGGAACCCGAAAAAAAATCGAGGGGTGGGGTGCCGATGTCCAAATTTCTTTCCCGTTTTTTTGGCGATTTGTATGGGCACCCTATCTAACTGCACCCTATCTAACTGCTACCTACCTACCTGCGTCCATTGTACGCACGTCTTACTTACCTGCGTCTCCTTGCTCCTGCCTGCCTGCGCTCGCGCTCGCTCGCACCCTAAGACATTGTGTCTTTGAAGAGACAAAGAGACATCTCTTAACACCTGTGCGAAGATTAGATAGACCAAATAATTTGCAGTGAACAGAAAAATAAATAACCGATGATGATTGTATAAATAAAAAATAGACTACATTTACACCATAGGAAATCAAAACATAGACATTAAATCACGTAACTAACTGAAAATCAAACAATTAACACTTAAAATCAAACAAATGAGTACACTATTAGCAATCGAAGAATCCTTTTTATCGCAGAGCGATATCAAGAGTGCGTTAAATCTCAACGACATCAAACGCATCCAAAAGCAAATTACCAATGCTCACAAGAGCAAATTCGGCCACACGTTAACTATGGCTAAATTAGTCGTAGGTGCAGAATCTTGGTTCACATCTGAAGAAGGCCAAACACGAATGGCCGATGAAGGTCTGTCTTGGACTAAGGAGGAATTTGGACAAAGGGTATTCGGATGGCAGAGAAGTTTTTTCTACAAGGTGCTGAAGGCAGGTAAATTATCTGACCAAATCATAAACGCATTCTCCACCAAATGCGATGAAGCCGATGCACAAGGTAAAGATGTTGACCGCAGTTTGGCAGGTCTGTTGAAATTCGCACAGGACTTTAATGATGTTGAGACAATCATCAACGAGGAGACAGGAGAAGAGGAAGAGATTGAAGGTCTTGAAGAGGCCGAAGTTGAAGAAAGAGTTGAGACCATTTTCACCTTGTCAATGAAGAATGCGACAGGACGCAATGTGGCAGTCAGAGTTGATGCCAATGGCGCAGTAATCACAAGAAACGATGCATCTGAAATTATGCAGGCACTTGCGTTTCTTCAAGCAGCAATGTCTCTTTAAAGACACAAAAATTAGGTAGGTCAGTCGGTGGCCTTGCAAAGTTCGAATCTTTGCTACCTACCAAAAAAATCAAATTAAAAATTAAAATCAAATCAAAATGGCAAATCAAGGAATCACTTACGAAATCGAGAATCGCTCTGACAGAGGGATACTTTATTCCTATCACAACAAACCCGATTACAGGGTAATGAACAAAGGTGCAAAGTCATCAGATGTGGCGCAGTTAAAAAGCGCAGACAAGCGCAATCTAATTGCCGCAGGATTAGACATCAATTCACGTTTCACAATCGGAATGGAAGTTGAAAAAAATGCGCTTAGTCGAGGAGCATTAAGAGAATACGAATTGTTCTGCGGATTTGAGTACGATGGGTCTTGCGGATATGAAGCAGTCACCAACATCTTACCCTTAGTACCTGCATCTGAATGGCGCAACAAGGTATACGATATGATGCATAAAGCAGGACGTATTATCGAGGATAGATTTTCTCCTTCTGATTCGAGATGTGGCGGCCATATCTCCTTGGCCGTTGAGGGGATGAGCGGAGCAGATTTATTTGCTGCAGTACGCAAAAATGCAGGATTGATTTATGCCATATATCGTCAGAGATTAACAAATGGTTACTGCAGATGGAATATCAGAATGTCAAGCAATAGCGATGAATGGACAGGTCTTCACGTCTCTAATCGCAGAAAGTATCACGTTTGCCTGTTGAGAGACAATGTGATTGAATTCCGTCTTCCTTCACGTTTCAAGTCTGTAAAACAGATGATGCGCAGATATGAGTTGATGTACATCTTGGTTGACTTTAGCGTAAACAATCCAAACGGAACATTCAAGTCATTCCTTGCGAAAGCGGAACCGACCTTGAGACTGATGTACGAAGGTGACCAAGCGAAGGTCGATGAGATAATGACCTTAGCGCAGTCCTTTCAGAAGTACATCAAGACAGGCAAGGTGACCGAAGATATCGCAGGGTGGTTAGGCTTCACAGAAACGCCAAGACCATAACGCAGAAAAGGGGATGTGTCTTCAAGGACACATCTCTTCCTGTCCACAGGTAATTGCCTGTGCTGATGAGACCAAAAGGTCGAAACAGGGAAATTTAAAAATCAAATCAAATGAAAAACGCAAGAAGAAAAATCAGTGCTTTTGTTATGGTCGTTATGTTATTGACTATGACTTTTATGGTAGGTCGTTTCATCATCGCTATGTTTGGCGATGTTAGTGGAGTGGCAAGTTTTATTGCCGCAGTAATTGTAACAGGATTCGTTTCCTTTCTACTTTACGCGGCTTGTTATTTAATCTTTAATTCAAACAAGTAAAATGGAAAAGACACAAAGTTACAAGGTGCGCTACGCATCTAAGTACATCAAGACTATCTCAGCACATTCAAAGTGGGAAGCGATAGACAGAGTTTACAATGAGTTTATCGGGCAGTATGCTTGGATAGAACGCAGATTATTAACCGCAGTATTAAACAGATAGAAATTATGAATTTAGAAAGAGAAAATGCAATCTTAAAGAGATTGCTAAAAGACGGATACTTTTGGATGAACTATTCATCCACTGACTGTGATGGATGCTATGCTCAGAGAGCGTATAAGATGACATCATTAGATGAACTTTACGATGCTGAAGAGAGTGCAGCAGAGTGGGCTGATGGGGCATTCAGTTATGTGCTTGCTCCTCAAAGAGAAGATGGTTCGTATGACTTAAACGAAGATTGGAGTGGCGGAAGTTGGGAGTGATTATTAACAAACTTAAAAAATAGAAATTATGAATTACGATGATTGGAAATTAGCATCACCTGACGAGGGTGAAATAGTAAGTGCTTGTTGCGGAGCAGACACAGTAGAAGGAGATGTAAGTACTTGTTGCGGAGCATCTATGTTGGGAGAGACAGATATTTGCGGAGAATGTAAAGAGCATTCAGACATAGAAGAATTCTGTTGCGAAGAATGTGGAGAGCCTTGCGAACTCATAGACGAGGAAGAGTATAGAAGCAATATGCGTGAGTCCTATTTAGAGGACTTGGCAGATGAACAAAGATTAAACGATAGAGAATGACAAAATTTACAACATTAGTAACGTGCGCAGTCGGGATGGCTGCGCTGCTACAATCGGGTGTGTCTTTAAAGACACAAGAGGTTGACTTTCCCGTACAGGAGATTGAGACCGAGACAAAAACAGATTGGGACAGATTCGTTGAGTCTGTCATCTATGTTGAGAGCAGAGGAGATGATTCCGCTTACAACAAAAAAGAAAAAGCAGTAGGGTGCCTACAGATACGTCCAATAATGGTGCGTGAGGTGAACAGGTTGCTACGCAAGGCTGATAGCGAACTCAGATTCACGATGGAAGACAGATGGGACAGACAGAAGTCTATTGTTATGTTTGACATTATGGCTGAAGAAGTTTTCTGTTGCGAGCATCTAACTCAAATGGAATTTTTTGAGATTGTTGCACGGAGATGGAACGGTGGCGGAAGAGGAGACAGAAAAGAATCTACGGTGGCCTATTGGGAGCGTGTCGAAAATAAATTTGGTAGTGATAATTAATTACACTATCTTTGTACAAGAATTAAACTAAATAGGTCTAATCGATATAGGAGTGAAGTATTAAATTGATATCGTAATGCTTACACCTTTAACAAAAATATCCCATATTAGGGGTTGCCTGTTTAGTTTTTATTTAACTAAAATCAAATCAAATCATATGTGTATAATTATAATCAAACAGAAAAACAAAGAAGTAAAAGAATCTACCTTGTACACGTCATCGGTGATAAATCCTGACGGCTTAGGCATTGTGTGGTTGGACACCTTTGAGGTTACCTATCACAATTCAAAAGAGTACAAAAAACTATTGACTGACCGACCTTACATTGCGCATTTCAGATATGCTACTGTCGGCAAGGTTAACAAAGCAAACACGCATCCATTTATTTGCGGTAAGCAAGAGGATGAACTGCTGATGATGAACGGAACTATCAAAGGGTTGGGTAACAACGAAAAAACAGATAGCAAGGTATTGGCCGAGATGTTAGGAGATATTCCTCGCAAGGATTGGAAGGAGGAACTTGAGCAGTATGAAAGCAGGTTCGTTACAATCAACATCAAGAAAAAATCATTTCAGATTTACAACAAAGATTTCTACACATTCAAAGATGGGGTGTGGTACTCTAAAGACAACGTGCTACAGGACAACTTGATTGCGGTGTACGGAACTCTAAAGAAAGGTCATTCAAACTACTACGGACATCTTGGTGGCTCTACATTTTTAGGGTCAGGTAAAACCAAAGATAAATATCCTTTGATTATTAAAGGGTTGCCGTTCTTGGTTGACAAGAAAGGTGTGGGACACAACGTAGAGGTTGATGTGTTTAAGGTTAGTGATTCAACTCTTGCAAATTTAGACATCTTAGAGGGACACCCAAGATGGTACATCAGAAGGGAAATACCTATTTTAGTAGGCAAGGTTGAGCGTATGTGTTGGGTATATTTTAATCCAAAAACAATCGATGGGGGTGATGTGTTCCACAAAACATTTCCAAAGCAATTCACCTTTGCACAGAAGTCTTTCGATAAGACTCCAAAGACTCCGACCTTTACAGGTGAGACTAAAGAAACGTGTACTCAACTATCTTATTGGGATAGTGCATACGATGAGATGGAGGAAATCAAAGTAGAATTCCCTGTGTGCATTGACTGCTACAACGACATCCAATCAGATGGATATGGTCATTACCATTGCGACTCTTGTGACGCGTGGTTTACAGAAAACGAAGTATCATTATTTAATTAAAAATCTGTGTCTTTAAGGACACAACAAATCAAAATCAAAATGGAAAAAAACAAAATCGAATTAGCAAAAGATGTTCTGCGGGATGCAGGATATTATGTAGACAATCTATGGCAGATTGACGATGTGAGAAAGAAGTTTAAGAACGTAGACAACGAAACTTGTCAAGAGGTTCTTGATACTGCACTAACAGACGATTGGTTGACAGAGCATATATGGGAAACCATCTGCGCGGTTGGGACTGACGAGGGATTAACTTTTATTAACGACTAAAGTGAGATGGACAACAGACTTATCATTACAGAAGATGACAATTTCGTATTCATTGATGTTACGGGCGAAGCAGAGCGACTCTTTGAAATCTACGACCTATATGTATGGGACGGGGAGTCCGAGTGGCTTGTGGATACAATCTATGACATTCGCAGAGCCATCGGGCACGGAAGCAGAATCGTTATCGAAGGAGGACACCTACCAAAGCAACGAACACTAAAGTTTAAAGACGTAGACAAAGTATTAATAGACGGACATTGGTTCGGAAAGTATTCACAAATATTAACTTAAAAAAAAATGGCGACATTATTAAAATCAGACGGAAGCAAGCAAGAGAAGGTTAACGTATCAACTCTTAAATCAATGCAAGATATGGTTGGGGGCTACATTGAATTTATTTACCTACCGAAAAGTAAAATCCTAATCGTTGACGAGGAAGGAAGATTAAAGAATTACCCACTAAACCAACAAGCGAGTGAACTCTGCGGACAACTAATTGTGGGAGATGTCATATTAGCAGATAACTCAGAAGTAAATTAAAACCATTATGAAACATTTATTATTAAAATTAATCCTTGAGGAAAAACTTTCTTCAAGTGGGGACGCTACAAAAATTCAGAAACTCCAACAAAAGATAGACTCAGGTCTTTCTGTAAAAGATTTGCAAGAGACGGGACTGATTGTAACTAAAGCAGACTTTGTAAAGAGGTATAAGAATCCTCCAACGCTACACAAAAAGTGTAAAGATGTTATGACCTACATAGGAGGTAACTACATTCAGATGTTAAGCGATGGCAACTATTTGTTTGACTATAAATCTTTAAAACCAAAACGGTCAAAGAAGTTAGAGATATTAGAAGAAGCATTGTTTGCTCACTTAAATCAAGGCGAATAAATTTGCACGAGAAATAAACTATTCATATATTTGTAACCTAAATTAAATCAAATGAAGAAAAAAAAATCAGAATCAAGAACGCGGGTTTACCCCGCAAATGTTATCGTAAAAAAAACGAGCATAGAACTTTTAAATGAACTGTTCGAGTCCTTTGGAGAAATCTTTAAGGACTATGAACAAAACCACAAACTTAAATGAAATTAGATATTTTTAACGACTACGCTACACAATGTGCTGACTTGTTTGGGATAACAGAAGAACTGTTGTTTACTAAAAGCAAGCGTAGAGATATTGTTGATGCGCGTCAACTCCTATACTATATGTGTAGTGAGAGACCAATGCGGATTGTTTACATCCAAGAGTATATGTTTAGTAAAGGCTATCTCATTAATCATTCATCTATTATTTATGGAATCCATCAAGTAAAGGGAAGAATGACTAAAGATGCAGACTACAGACGAGTAATTAAATCCATTAAAACGTGCATTACGACTTAGAAGAAATTTTTAATCAGGCATCTAAAGACCCAACGGCATCTCCACTACACGGAATAGGATACCAAGCGTATCTTCTGTATGGAATAAAAATAAACAGAGACAACGAGTCGGGGGAGATAGAGATGTTAGACACATCAAGGGCAGGAGACTTTTATTCTCCCGTAACAACTGATGAGATGAAAAATTTTCACGAAAAGGGGTGGAGGTATGGGATTTATGTTATATCTTTGTCTAACTATCGTGTAAAACTCGATAGAATCGAGAAGCAGATTAAGAAGTACGTCAACTCACATCCATCAAGACCATCAAAACAACTTGACGGATATCAGACGCACCGAACTAATATTCTTCAGAAGTATTCAGAAATCACTAATAAATTAAATAAATTAAAATCAAATCAAAATGGAAAAATCAACACAGACGACATTTGAAAAACTGTCAGCCATCAATGTCAATGACAAGGTGGAAAAGAAAAACAATTTAACGTACCTATCTTGGGCTTGGGCTTGGAGTGAGGTAAAGAAGGCGTGTCCTGATGCAACGTATCAAATCGGTATGACAGAGTACGATGACGCGCTTGGGTTTATGTGCCACACAAGCGTAACCATTGCAGGTGAGTCTTTAGAGATGTGGCTACCTGTAATGGACGGAGCAAACAACTCAATGAAGAAGGTTGCTTACACTTTTACAACACGTTACGGTGATAAGCAAGTAGCCGCAGCAACCACATTCGACATCAATAAAACTTTGATGAGATGTTTGGTTAAGAACTTAGCGATGTTCGGTTTAGGTATCTACATTTATGCAGGTGAGGATTTGCCTGAAACAGAAACAGTAGTCAGCGCAGCCGTTAAACCCGCAGAACCTGCTACTTTAATAGACAATAAGATTCCGTTGAAAATAGACGATGACAATTGGCCTAAAGTTTTAAAGTACGTTACTGAGAATAAAGATATGGGCATAAAGAAAATTGTCGATTCTCTTTCCGTTAAGTATAACATCACCAACATAGTTAAGGCACACCTAACTAAAATAGTAACATCTAAATGAGTAGTGCTATCTTAGACCGCTTGCGTAATGACGAGGATTATTACGGAGCATTTGGCAAACAATACCTAAGCAACTCAGACATCGGTGCTTTACTGAAGAACCCAAAAGAATTTGGTCAGGGTTCAGAAGACAATGTGAACTACGCTAAGGGGAGATACTTTCACCAACTCATCCTTGAACCCGAGAAAGCAAAAGATACCAAATTTGTAGACGTATCAACTCGCACAACTAAAGCATACAAGGAATTCATATCAGAGAATAATATTTCTTTTGCTATGTTAGAGAAGGAGGGCGAAGAGATTCGAGGATGCGTAGACAATATGATTCAGAACCTTTCATTCTTTGAAGGTATCAGGCAAGAGGGAAATCTATATGAGGTTCCTGCCATCAAAGAGATTCACGGGATGTGGTGGAAAGGCAAGGCAGATATTGTGTGTGATGATAAACTCATTGACTTAAAAACAACAAGCAATATTTTTGACTTCAAGTGGAGTGCTCGTAAGTATAATTATGATAGCCAATGCTTTATCTACCAAGAACTATTTGGTAAGCCATTAGTATTCTATGTTGTAGATAAAACAAATGGGATGCTTGGCATCTATAGACCAACACAAGAATTTATAAAGAGAGGTGAAGAGAAGGTGATTGCCGCTATAGAGGTGTACAAGAAATTCTTTGGGGACAACCCAACAGAACTAATTGAATACTACTATATCGATGAACTTCTTTAAACGTCTTGTGTCTTTGAAGACACATAGGAAAAGGTGGATGTTGTTGCGTGTTCCGATGGACTGCAAAAGCCTAAAAGATAAGAATCAAATTATCTTAGAAACAATTAAAACATTGGAGCATAAAATCAAAATCAATAAATAAATAAACAAAATGTCAGACGAAAAAATTTTTGCAGACGGATTCTCTTTCAAGAGACAAGAGAATGCTCCCGACTTTGTTGTAGGTCGGCAATCAATTAAGGTAGACGAGGCAATCGCCTTCCTTAAACAACACGTTAAGAACGGATGGGTAAACATCGACATCAAGCAAGCGAAGAGTGGAAAGTACTATTGCGAACTTGACACTTGGGAAGCAAAGCCACAGACAACACAACCTGTTGTGGCGGCAGCGGCTGCGGTAGTACCCTCAGAAGACCTTCCATTCTAAACCAATATAAAATAGGAAGCGGTTAAGGGGAGGTGACTCCCCTTTTCTGTCTCCTATATTGTGTTAAGTGCTTGAAAAAAATCATTTCATTAGCCTTTATATAAATATTATAATTACTTTTACTTCTTATATATATATAAGAAAGTTAACATTTTCAACACTAATACTGATTATCAGTTAGTTACATATATCAAATCAACATAAAATCAACACATTAATGACACAGATAGTCACGATATTCAAGAATATCAAAGAAACAGAGGCTCCTTTTCACAGAGATGTACAACTTGTACTTAATAGAATCAAGGACGGAGCGACAAAAGATTTAATAAAAAGAATCAGGCAAGAGAAAAATAAACAAGAGAGAAACGAACTAAAGAAACAACTCCCTGCTATTTGTTTTAGTGGTGTCTTCAATAAGAGAGCAGACAGTGCGCTACAAACTCATAGCGGTTTAATCTGTTTAGACTTCGATGGGTATTCAAAAACTAAAGACCTACTTCAAGACAAAGAAACTCTTTGCAAGGACAAGTATGTTATGGCGGTCTTTATATCTCCATCAGGAGATGGATTAAAAGTTTTAGTTAAGATACCCGCAGATGTAGATAACCACGTAAACTACTTCAACGCGCTCAACATTCACTTCAACTCACCGAACTTCGATAAGGTAACAAAGAACGTATCAAGGGTATGCTATGAGTCTTACGACCCATTAACTCACATCAATCTAAATTCCTCAGTGTGGGATAAGATTTCTGAACCTGAGTACACGGAGGTTAATAAAAATAGAGACGCACCGACTATACCAATTACCGATGAAAACAAAGTGGTTGACATCTTAGTTAAGTGGTGGCTTAAAAAGTATCCAATGATTGAGGGGCAACGCAATCAGAATGTGTACATTCTTGCTATGGCCTTCAATGATTATGGAATTAACAAGAGTCTTGCAGGTTATGTGTTGAGTCAATATCAAACAGAAAACTTTACTATTAATGAGATAAACACAACTATTGATTCTGCATATTCACAGACAAGAAACTTCGGAACTAAGTACTACGAAGATGAGGAGCGCATCAATCAAATAAGACTCAAACTAAAAAGAGGTGTATCAAAAAAAGAAATCCGCCATCAATTAGCGGAGTCTCGAGTTGATGGTGATGTGATTGATTCTGTATTAAACAGAATAGAAGACCAAGATACAAGCCTATCCTTTTGGAGTAAGAACGAAAAGGGGGTGATAAGAATAATTCACATTTTATTTAAGGACTTCCTTGAGGAGAATGGATTTTATAAGTATTGTCCTGAAGGGAGTAAGAACTACGTGTTCGTTAAGGTAACCAACAACTTAATTGACCACACATCAGAGAAAGAAATAAAAGATTTTATACTTAAATATTTAGAAAAGTTAGATGACCTAAGTATTTATAATTACTTCGCTGACCAAACAAGATTTTTCCGTGAGGAATTCCTAACCCTACTGTCTACTATAGATATTTACTTTATAGAAGACACAAGGGAAACATCATACTTGTACTACAGAAACTGTGCAGTGAAAATAACAGGGACAAAAATTGAACCTATAGATTATTTAGACTTAGGAGGTTATGTTTGGAAAGAACACGTTATTGATAGAAAGTTTAAAATATGTAACAACACCCTATGTGACTACCAAACATTTATATCCCGAATCTGTGCTGACAATCAGCCACGAATACATACAATGGAGTCTACGATTGGATTCTTAATGCACGGATATAAGAACTTATCTTATTGCCCTGCGGTAATTTTAAACGATGAGGTAATTAGTGATAACCCTGAAGGCGGAACAGGTAAGGGTGTGTTTATGAATGCACTTAACCAAATGAAAAAGTTAGTAGTCATTGACGGTAAGGCATTTGCTTTTGAGAAATCATTTCCATACCAACTTGTATCAGTAGATACGCAGATACTTTGCTTTGATGATGTTAAGAAACATTTTGACTTTGAGAGATTGTTTTCTGTCGTTACAGAGGGACTAACTCTTGAGAAGAAAAACAAGGATGCCATTAAGATACCATTCAGCAGGTCTCCGAAGATTGCAATCACAACTAACTATGCCATCAAGGGAAGCGGCAACTCTTTTGCAAGACGCAAGTGGGAGGTAGAACTACATCAGCACTACAACAAGAACTTCACTCCGCTTGATGAATTCGGAAAACACTTCTTTGCGGATTGGGATGATGATGAGTGGTGTCAGTTTGATAACTATATGGTCTCGTGTCTTCAGAAATATTTACGTGAAGGATTGGTAAAGTCTTTATTTGTAAACTTAGGCATCAGACAATTGTCCGCAGAAACATCACACGATTTTATAGAGTGGTGTGGATTGATTGGAGATATGCAAGAGAACCCATCGTTAATTGTTGGCATAAAGATTCACCAACAAGACAGGTACTTTGAATTTATTGCAGAGTATCCTGACTACGCACCTAAGTCGCGTATGAGTATAAGTCGTATGAGATTCTATCAATGGTTAGTCTCCTACGCTATATACAAAACGAATCAACAACCCGAAGAGGGAAGGGACGCAGCAGGAAAGTGGATGAGAATCAAACCTAAACTTACTCCTCAACAAAGTATGCCAATATAATGTAGTGGATTATCGGGGGACTGTGGATATAATGGATGATGGAAGCAGCCCCCCACCACTTAGTTGGTAAAAAGATGAGTAGTAATACGGATAATGTCCGAATTATGCAACCTAATTTTGCACAATATATCGGTAAGGTTTATTGTGCAGTTTAGATTTATACTGAGAGTGCAATTAAAGGCATATTATTAAACTGCCTGAATTTTTCCGAAAACTTCAGGCAATAAAAAAAACAAACCGATACGAATATTTACGACTAAATACGTATAAAACAAAACAAATGAAGTACCGAGTACACTATACATTCCTCGACCAAACGACAAGCAAGGTTTTGAATTGGATTCCAAGAGAGAAAGATTTTAAAACAAAACTTGATGCACAGAGATTTATTATGAGGATTGCTGAGAATGTAGCAGTCAGAAACATTAGCATTCAACCCGTACTATGACAGAAGATATATTAGAAAGAACCCCGGGATACTCCAATGAGATGATGTACAAGCAATGCGGCATCTTAGCGTCTGTAGTAAACCTAACAATTGATATTAAAGTAGGCAGAGGTAAGAACGCCACTATTATAAAAAGATTAAAACACAACACGCCTACTGAAACCATAGACAGAATAAACAGAAGCGTAGATTACTACAAAAACTTAATGGAAAAAACACAAATAGAATACAGAGACTATCAGAAAGAAATCATACATCAAGGAACTGAAGTATTAAATAAATATAGATTCCTTTACTTAGCAATGGAGGTACGCACAGGTAAGACACTCACGAGCCTTGGGATAGCCGATAAGATAGGATGTGGCACTGTCTTATTCATAACTAAAAAGAAGGCTATTAGCAGCATCGAGAATGATTTTAATATGTTGAAACCTAATTACACAATAGCCGTTGTTAATTATGAGTCTCTGCACAAGTTAGAGGGAATGTATTATGACTTAATTATATGTGATGAGGCTCACAGTATGGGTGCATTCCCCAAAGCAAGCCTACGTGCCAAGCAAGTAGGGAATATAATAAAAGCCTACAACCCGTATGTTATATTTTTATCAGGCACACCAACCCCTGAGTCTTATAGTCAGATGTATCATCAAGTATATAGGATTCCAACCAACCCGTTTATAGCGTATGGTAATTTCTATAAATTCTGTAAAGACTTTGTTAATGTAAAGCAGCGAAAGATAAACGGGCTAATGATTAATGATTACTCCGATGGTTTACCAACCATACTTGAGGCGATGAACCCATACACAATAGACTACACACAGAAAGAAGCGGGTTTTAAAGTGAATACAAAAGAACACGTACTTGAGGTAGAACTTGAACCCCTTACATATAAGATTGCGGCTCAACTAAAAAAGAATTTAGTAGTGGAGGGGAAAGACGAAACCATCTTAGCAGACACCCCCGTAAAACTAATGATGAAACTTCATCAGATATACTCAGGCACGGTTAAATTTGAATCAGGTAATTCAAAAGTATTAGATTTATCTAAGGCGAAATATATATACGACAACTTTGGAGATGTGAAGATTGGAATCTTCTATAAGTTTAAGGAGGAATTAAATGCATTGAAGCAAGTATATGGAGACCAACTATGTACAGACCTTAGTGTCTTTGAAGACACAGACAAATCTATAGCCTTACAAATTGTATCAGGTCGTGAGGGTATATCATTACAGAAAGCAGCGGCTCTTGTGTATTATAACATAGACTTTAGTGCTACAAGTTATTGGCAGTCAAGAGACAGGATGACAACTAAAGAAAGGTTAGAGTCAGATGTGTATTGGATATTTTCTAAGGGGGGTATTGAAAAGGAAATATATAAAGCGGTGTCAAAAAAGAAAGACTACACATTAAAGCATTTTAATCAAGACCATAAATTATGAAAATAGATTTCAGAAAACTTGAAGAGGTATTTGAATTTCAAGAATGCTTTTTTAAAAACAGTATTGGAGGAACTATGTTATTAGCAACTCAATGTATTAAAGAATTTGGCTACATTAGTGACGTGATTTTTCATAGTTATTTTAAGACTCATTGTGACATAGATGGGGTGAGTAAATATTACCATCAAGGACTTGATATTGCTAAAGAATATTGCAATAGGGAGATGTCAGAACTTAATAACGAGCAGGTAGAAAAACAGTTTAAAGAATATTTTTATATGAGAATTATATCTAATACAGTAACAGGAAAGAAAAAAGAAGTTCTTGTTAAAGGGCAGATAGAAAAAGAGTTTGGCATCTCTCTAAAAGAGGTGTCTGAGGAAATAGATATTAGGTATGGTGTAGACTTAGAGGCAAAAGATTTTGCTATTCAGGTAAAACCAATTACTTATATGTATGATGGAGAAAATAATAAAAACCTACAGATACATAAGCAAGTAAATAAAGATAAACATAAAAAATACACAGAGAAGTTTGGGAAGCCTGTTGTGTTTGTTTATTATGATGCCGATACAAATAGTTATAACTTTAATGAACTCTATAGTATTAATAGATGACAGAGCAACAGATACAGACCAAACGAATAAAGCAACTTGAGGCAGAGGGTTACTATGTAATCAAACTAATCAAGACTAATAAGAATGGCATCCCCGACATCGTTGCCATCCCCCCTGATGCTAAGGTTATATTTAGCGAAGTGAAAACGCCTATAGGAAAAGTATCTCCCTTACAGGAATACAGGCTTAAAGAGTTAAACGAATATGGATTTATCACAGAGGTATATAGGGGCGAATGAGATAGAGTTTTCTACTCAGCCTGTTTTTGAACGAAAGGTTCGTGCATACGAGCCCTATGTGCACTTTGATATTATCGAGAACCTTTTGACTTGCATAGACTTCCTTCCTAAAAATGATGCAGTGCAATACATAGGTGGGGTTACATCGGTAGGAACACCCGTGTTCTATGTAATAGAATATTATAATGAAATAAGCACTATAATTTTAGACTTTCACGAAATAGAATGTGATGAGTACTTAGACTTAATAAACGAATCAAATACAATCGAATCATATGGAAGAAATTAAAATAGAAAGAGACCTGCCCTTGTTTTTAAGAGACTTGATAAAGTCATTATTAAAGGTTGATGTAAAACTATCTCGAACCCGGAAAAGAGAAGTCGTTAATGCCCGTATGATTTATTCGTACATCTTACGCAATTGCGGTTGGGGATACAGTGCAATAGGAAGGAGTGTCGTTAAAGACCACGCTACTATTATGCACTACGTAAGATGTTTTGAGAATTATATGAAGTCCGACTCGGAACTAAGAAACTCTTACAATTTAATTCTAAGTGAGTTTAACTCTCGCGACCAATCAGTTATGTTCCTGACGGAAGATGAACTAAAAAAAGAACTAATTCAGTTACGCAATGAAAATAAAAAACTATCTTTGAAAATAATAGACTTAAACAAGGAACTAAAAAGCCGTGTAGAAAAAGACGATAGATTAGAAAATATTTATAAAATTATAACCCAAAGAACTATTAAGGGACAAGAAGATAAAATCGAGTCATTAATAAATAGAATGTATAATGGAGTATACTCTTGACGGAATCGAAAAAATACTTAACTTTAAAACTTGGTCAGACAAAAAAAAGGTTGATGAGTTATTGAGAATTGATTGTTGGTTGTACTGTAATCTTGGAATGGATTCTTCAAAGCAAGAAAAGTTAGAGGTTAGAAAAAAATCAAGAGTAATATATGTTAATATTAAAAAAATAAATCCATTGATGGGGGAGATGTTCTTACAGAACTTAGATAAAGGATAAACACATATGCCAAAACCACCTGCCTACGACATAGAAAGGATTACTTACATCAATAACCTGATGGGCGGGATACACGACTCTTGTGATAGCATATATGAAAGTTTAATTGATAGAGATTTTGTGTCGCTTGTTAGCGACATTGATAGCCTTATGGCCACTCTAAGGGGTATAAAAGAATCTTTGGAGGATGATATTGAATAAATGTACAGAAGAAAATTTATATCAATTGTTAAAAGACAAATTCTTAGAGGATTTGTCTATGACAAAAAGAACTAATGCTCGTACTGATTGTTACTCAGAGAAATTCAATTTAGATATAGAACTAAAATGCAGACGAACTCATTATGATGAGTTACTTATAGAAAAGAAAAAGCACGATGCATTAATGCATAGATGTAAAATAAACAATACCACTCCATTATATATCAACTGTACGCCCAAAGGAATTTGGGCGTTTTACATTTCAGATATACGCATAATTTGGAGCGAAAAAATGCTCCCCGCAGAGACGGATTTTTCAAATCGTAAGTTCATAAAGAAGACCGTTGGATATCTAAAATTAAAATCAGGAGTAGACCTCACCGATTCTCTTTAAGATTTCCTGCGATTTTTTTTAGGAGTAAGACGCTCGGGTAAACTTCCGCTTACCCTGTCCCATTTCTCTTCTTGCTCCCACTTCTTTGCAACTTCAGGTTTGTTGGCATACATCCACGCTTTCTGTGCTTTACTTTTAAATGGCATAGTTATATATATTTATTTCCAAAGTTCAGGATTGTTAGGGAAAAGAGATTTAAGTTCTGCTTTCGTAGGCTGCTTAACCTTAGTAGACGAACCCTTAGATGGGTTCTGACCATACCCCGGACGATAAGAAGGAGATATGCCTGTCAAATCATAGAAACTATCATCGTCTCCCTGTCCTAATATCATCTCCCCAAAACCAATGAACGGGTCTACCTGAGTTCCAATTGCCATTTCAAATACAGGTTGAAGAACCTTTAAAGGTTTTTCTGCCTTCACTCCTTTTTCTATTTTTCTAAGAACTGATGCAATAGGGTTTACAATATCGCTTGTAGGGCTCCTGTCTCCTCTTGATTTTTTAATTGCACTTTCTATTGCGGCACCGAGTAAAGGGATTTGGTACAATAAGTTCAGCCCCATCATTGCATCTTTCATTGACTGCAGTGCTGCCTCTTTATCTTTATCATTGCCTTTTGCGAACTTCATAATGTTTGCCGCGAAAGCAAATGCTACGTTGGCTACTGCTAAGTTTAAGGTAAATGCTCTAATGTCTTTTGTCTTAACTTCCCCCGGCTTACCTTTTAAAATAGGTTGCATAATACGTGCGGCAGACTGCATAACCTTATTCATTTGCAAATAAATAGTACTACCAAACATTGTGACCGCCCTAAACGCAAAGTTTTGTTGCAGTTGTAATTGGTTCTTTTCAGTTGCTCGCCTTGTTTGCTGCGTTGCGTTGTAGTCATTGAACCTCTCTAACGCCTCAGCCTTACTCATCCCATTGGAAATATCTCTATTGTAGTTAGCCATATAGCCCATAACACCGAGCATATCTCCTGCAACAGTTGGCGCACCCCCCGCTTTTTTAAACCCACGAGAAAATTGTGCACTTCTTGAGTTGCCACGCGAAAGCGAAGGAACTACATTACGGCCTGATTCTAATCCGTAAACCTCTCCTTCCATTCCTTTTTCAAGACGATTTCTAAATGTAGCAGAAATTTCTGTTGCTTTTTTGACTTCGCTTCTGAGTTTAAATATAACTTTAGCATAGTCAAACGCAAACATAGGTATATCAATAAGAGTATCTACTCCTCGAATACGTTTATTTCTTGGTCTATAACTATAGTCTTCAAACGCCTGTACAAATGATGTTGCTTGTTTAAAAACTTGTATAGACTTAAATGCCAATGCAAAGCCTGTAAACCTACGCGCCAACCATTCAGCAATAGATTGAACTTTTGAAGCATCAGGGCCTGCGTTTGGATTTATAGCCGAATTAATTGAAAGTTTATACAATGACTTCATCCCTGTTTGCTCAAGTAAAGTATTAACGGCAGGGTCACTCATTAAAGCATTTAACTTCTTCACTCCTTCAGCGTATGCCTTGTATCTTTCCATTGACTGAAAATGATTCTCGACTACGTTAATGAATCCGGGTTGAATATCAATGTCGTTTGTTCTATCTGTACGTTCTTTTAACGCAGGAGCATTCTCCGCATCAAAGATTCCATTAAAGTTTCCGTCTTGTAATAGTTTAACATTAGCCTTTGAACTTATAGTACGGGTTGGAAAATAATTAGGGACATATCCTAAGTTAGTATCGTTAACAGTCCTATAGACATCATTTACCTCATCAAAATAAGTATCACTAAAATATTCAACCATCATATCAGCCATCTGCACCGCTTCAGGTCCAATGAAATCTTTAATGTCTTGGAGATTAGCCTTACCAAAGCCCATCTCATTTAACTTCTCCATCTGAATACTGTTCTTTGAAAGAGCATAGATGCGCATCAATTGGTCTACGTTAAATGAATCAGAGAATTTATCCCCTGTTTTTGAATTAGTAATACCATCAACCTTTAGTGTTTCATCAGAAAGGTTTTCTCTAAACTGTTTGTATCCTTTAGTATTCCCGGGAATAGAATTTGCCATTCTATCCATCTGCTCTCGTTGTCTATAGTAACCCTTCAAGTAATTCTCATCCATTTGGTTTAGATACCGATAGACATTCTTTGTAAAGAATCCATCAGTATTTTTATCTAATAGATTAGAGTAAGTGCCAAGATGTTGAATATAGTTTCTAAAGAAAGCCGCTACTCCAACACCATTGGTGAAATCGTACTGCTCAAAATAAGAACGGATGCCTTCCCATATTTTTAAACTTTTAAAGTTTTCCCAAATCTGTTTACGCTCTGCGTTTAGTTGAGTTATATTTTTAAGATTACCATTAGCGTTAAATAAAAACCCATAGTTTTTAGAGATTGAATTTTTTGCTTCTTGCGCCAACTCTAAGTTGTCCTGTGCGCGTAACGCTCTATTAGACTTGAGTCTTGCAATGGATTCTCCACGAGTAGATTTTAAATCTGCTAATATTTCCTTAGTCTCCTCAAGAGATAAGTTATCTAAATCTGAAAAAGTATCAAGAGCAAGGGCTTGGTTCAATATTTTTTGTTCTTTAACACTAAGCCTTTCTCCACGAGCATCTTTGTTAATGGCTTCATCAACTATTAAGTTGCCGGTATCTTCATTTATTTCTTGAGTGCTTAGAATAAGTTGATTAAGAGCATCTACATCACCTTTAAGGATTGCGCGTAACACAGGTTTTGCTGCAGCAAAGAATGATTGTCCTTTGGCATCTAACCCTGCGCTTCTTCTTTTACCCGAATCGCTTACCGCTGCTTGAGATTTTTTGCTAACTAAATCAAAGATGTTTTTAACGACTTCTTTTTTCATCTTCGCTCTCTGCTGCTCAACAATTTTTAAAACCTTTTCAGTGTTTGCTTCAAACTTTGCAACATTGGTACCGGACACTAATGATACTAATTTATTAATATCAGCCTGAGAATATATATTTGACTTAGGTAGATTGGCACGAATGAAATTCTTCAATCTAATCTGAGCAGATTTTAAATTATTTTCCCCAATCCTTCTCTGCTTTAAATCGTTTCTAATGGCAGATATCTGTCTTTGTACGTTAGGGTTTGCCCTAATGCCTAAAGACTTATCAAACGCGCTTAGAATTTCTTTCTGAGTCTGTTCGGGTTGGTTTTTAAATATTTCATTTGCCTTCATTAATTCCATTCCCTTCTGACGAATGTCTGCATAGGTCTTTGTTCTTACCGTTCCTACACCACCTCGAGGCCCCGTCACCGACCAATTGTTTAGAGCATTTCGCACTTCATTAAATAAAGTTCTTCCTTCTACAACACCCCCCTCAAGGTTCCCAAATTCGTAAGGCATTACAGTAAACAAGTCAAGCATATATTCAGGGCTCATTGCTGCAGTTATATCAGCAGCCTTAAATCCACGCCCTAATAAAACTTGCTTAATAGATGCATCCGAGAAACCGTTCTGCCGACCTTTTGCAACAATTGAATCCATAGATAGCCCCCTGCTAAAAGCAGCGTCAGGATTTTTTAATTGCTTTAACTGTTCGTCAGTCATCTTAATTTCCTTCCCATTAAAGATATCCGCCAAAGCAGTTCCAATAAATTCATCGAGAGTAAGGTCTTGAATTTCTTGCTCACTCAAGTCTTTAGACATCTTAAACTGTTGCTTGATGTACTTCCACATTCCAAGAAGCCACTCTTCAAACTTGCTTTGTATAGAGGCATCTGCAATTGTTTGGCCTTTGTTACCAATAAGAACTGCTAAAGTTTCATTAGCCGCTTTTATAGAATCACCGTTAAACTTTTTTAATTGTCTTTGATACTCATCTGTCTGCTTTGCAAGTTCAAGTCCTTTAGCATATATCTGTTTACCTTTCTCTGTAGTGTTAAGATAGTCTGTCCATACGTGACCCATCTCGTGAATCGTTGTATTAAACAATGCAGACTCACTACTGTGCACATCAGGATTAATATAGATATCTCCATTAGTAGTTACACCATAGATAATCTCATCACCTTTTAAGTATTGCTGAACCCCTTCTGAATTGATTACATTATTAAATGTCTCTGAGTCTGTCGATATAACAACACTTGGGAAAGCAGTATTTAAAAAATTTGTTAGTTTGGTTGCATTACTTATGTCTCCATTAGCAACGGCCCCCACAAACTCAAGACCCGGTAACCCGTTTTGGACACCAATGGTTTCAGTTAATATAGTACCAATGCTCGATGGTTTAAGTTGACCCTCTTCTAAAGTCTCTACATTTTTTTTTGTTTTACTTTCCTCAACCTGCTTGTCGGTATACTTTTTCCCTTTTACCTCATCGTTTGTTAGGCCCTTTAGTGCCGAGTTATATGCTTCAGGATAGATGTCTTGAATAGCAGCAGACTCATTAAGAACACCTATGCTTCTTCCTGCCACCCCGTATTTATAGTTTGGATGAGTTGTCTCTATAATCTTTGGATTCAATACATCAACTCCCTGAATAGAAACAATACTACGCTGAGGTACATTTTTTAATTGCGGCTCAGTAATTAAATCCGTTATTGAACCAAGGTTGAGTAGTGAAGCCATTTCCTTTGGCTGACCTTGAAGTAATGCTTTTGCTACAGGTGTTGTTGGTTGTCCCGGTTTTTTGGATTCGTTGGCTCTATTGGGGCTCCCATATGCAATTGATTCTATTAACATTCTTCTTGTAGGAAGATTGAACTTATCAAGAACATCTTTAGAAATCACATCTTCAATTGATTTTACATTTGATTCGTTAAGGACATTTAAGATATCTTGTAAGCCATCTGCTTCTTTCTTGTAATTTTTTATTGTATTATCAGTCTTTCCTTCAAGACCATTAAGTCTTGTATTAATAATATCTTGAAGTCTTGCTTTTAAAACATTTAATGCTTCTACTTTATTTTGCTCAGGGAATTTAGTTAAGTTGTCTTGGAGAACTCTAAACGTAGCCTCGTTAGAAAGAAGTGAACCCTCTCCCATCTTTACTACGTTCATTGGAACAAGCCCTTTGTATTCAGGATTTGCCGCCCACCATTTTTCAAATAAAGGTTTATTATTTTCGTACACACTTAGTGCTTTTGTGATAATAGTACCCGCTTCTTTTTCAGTAGTATTAGCCCACGCTGCATCTTCTATAAAAGTATATCCAACCCCACCTTTTAGATTATTTATTGTATTTCCTGTATTTGGGTTTACCACATCTCCCGTAGTGAGTTGGTCTGTGATTGTGAATATAGACGGGATGCCATTTGTAACATCTATGGAGATTGATTTTGGGGCCTTCGTTGTTCTGCTCCCTAATTCCACTGCATCAATTTTTACTCCTTGTGTCCTTGAAGACACAGTAGTAGACACATTACCTGATGGCATAGCATTTATTGCTCTAACTTCTGCTTCTACTTCATCAGCAGCCGGACCCACTTCATCTTCACTCTTTAATCTAAAGTCCACTCTTCCTTCAGGTTGAGACAATACGGTCTCAAGGTCTGAGACCTCGCTTAATAATGCTTGACTTTCTTCCGGGGTTAAGTCTACAGGAGTCTCAACAACCCCTGCTTCTAATGCCTCTTCAGAAATTAAATCAACCCCCTCAGCCACCGGTGTTTCCACAAGTGTTCCGGTTTCATCAAGAGTTGTTTCGACACTTGGAGTCTTTTGATAGGGTAGTAATTTTTCCATTACCGTATTAAGAACCTCCTCATCATTCTCAACTCTGCCATTAAAGTTTTTCAGTTCATCAACTGACATATTTTTAAGGCTCGCTAAGAACTCTTCTTTAGTAACTTTCTTCTTGCCAATTTGATATAGCGCAGGGGCCTGTCTAATGTCAGTCCCTGTTGATTGTTCTTCTGCAGACAACACACCCGTGCCCGCAAGCAGAGTTTGTTGGTCTCTGCCACGTACTTTTTTAGTAGTAGCAATCTCTTCCAATTCCGCGTTTATCTCAGATATTTTATTTGAGAAAACAGATTTTCTATTTGGAGTTGAACTTAACTCTTCTCTCGCAGCCAATAAAGTCATAACACGAGACTCTACTGCTCCACTATATTTCTTGCTATTCCCGCCAACATCTAAAAGGTTACGAGCCTCTGCTCTTAGCCCTACATTTTCTTGGATTCGTTGGTTTTGGTCTGCGTCAATTTTACCGAGTTTATGCATATTATTTGCCCAATCCGCAATACTCTTATCAGAGGATACTTCACGAGACATAAAATCTAAGTTCATTAGATTTGTTGCTATACCAAGATTTGTTTTAGCCCTTGCGTTCTTTAACATATTTAGCGCAACGTAAGATGAGTTGTTTCCAATACCCCCACCTGCTTCGGCAATAATTTCTTTATAATCAAGTTCATCTCCAACATTAATTTGAGCAAGAGTTTCTCCCAATGCTTCTGCCGCAGGGTCAACAAGCATACGCTCTGCTGCATACGCGCCTATTCTTGCTCCTTTAGTTGCAACACTACCAACTTTAAACAACTTACCTACTGTTCCGGCTGATACGAAATCAACTAACATAATTGGGATGCCACGCTTTAGACCTCGCTCTCTACCTAATGCCCAAACATCTTCATCCCCTAACGCTGCGGCTACAGACTCAGGGTCACTGATGTCATATCCTTGAGTGGTGATGGCATCAATCATTTCATTGCCATATTCCATAGCCAAAGAAGCCAAACCCATTCCTGTTCTGAACCCATACATCCCCCCTGTAACGGCACCGGCCCCTGTGGTAACCACACCCCCGGGCCCTGTTGCAAATCCTGTCGCTCCAATCCCGGCTCCAATTCCGACTCCGGCTGCAATTGTAGTCGGCACAATCTTCATCCCATAAGGTAATAGTTGTGCCAAACTACCAAAAGCCCAAGCCCCAAATAATTCCGCAGGGTCACTTTTAATTACATCCCAAACTTCTTTACCCCCTGTGGCTTGAGCATATCTCGCTAATGCTCTTGACTGAGTATCGCCTTCAGCATTTGAATACTCAACAAGTTTCTCTGCTGCTTTTCTCTTTAGGTCGGGGTCGTTCATATCGTACTTAATGCCAAGAGTAGCCATAAGGATTACCTCAGCCGCAAGGCCACGGCTCCATCCTGTAGAAACTTCATCTACGACACCCGCTAAATTATCAGAGAACTCTTTACTAATAGTTTTATTTGCTTTAGCGTCATAGTAAGTGTTTGCAATTTCATATTTATCAGCAGCATCTTGTTGTATTGACTGTAAAGACAGATAGTCTTTTAGTAATGCACTTGCTTGTTGTTGTTTTTTTGGGTCTTCTAATGGTAGATTAACTAACTCTGCAGGGGAAACACCAAACTGCTTATACGAATCAATGGCAACTTGTTCAGCCTTTTGTTTTGCAAAATAATTTTGTGTTACTGCAGTTTTGGAAAGTTCTATTTGTCGTTTAGATAGTTGTAAATCCCACGCCTCACGTTCTCTTTGAGAATCGTCATTCATTACTATATTATAAAGTTTGTCTTCTTTATACTTTAAATCTTGTAATACTTTTTCATAATCGTCACGAAGAACACCATTAACAAAAAGGTTAGGATATTTCTTTTTACCGCTTGGGTCGAAATACCCATCCTCTGCGTCTTCAATAAAGTCGATTTTGTCTCTGACACTTATATATTCATCGTATCTTTTCTTTTCTTGGATGTAATCTTTATCAAACTGCTTATAGAAAATCTGCCCTTCCGCGTCTAATTTACTAACGTCTTTCCAAGAACCTTCAGCAAATTTCTGCGCTTCTTCTTCACTCTTAAAAGAAAATACTTCGCCTCTTTTTTTAGCGAGTTCGTAAGCCTCCATCCCATCTAACTCTTGCCACCAATCAGGGTCTGAGCCATACGCACCTTCCCCATCATAAGGGAATAATGTAGGGTATACTACTTCTTTTCCGTCAATATTTGCGGATTGGAATTTAACAGTAGACACTGTGCCGTCTTCGTTTCTTCTGCCATTAGTCCGAAGTTGTTTGGCTCTCATTGCCTTACTTATCTCATCGTCAACTACAGACCTTTCATCGGCAATATCTGCATTAACTCTAATGAACTCACGGAGTTTTTCTGACTCTGCAATTTCTCCTGAATCTGTCCAAGCATCAAGGTCAATTTGCATTGACTTACTGCCGTCTTTATTTTTTACTATAATATTATCTCCAAACCCAAGGAAGCCACCCTCTTCAAAAACAAACCCATACATCCCAAACTTTTCTCTAAGAATAGGTAATACCTCTGTATCGTTTTGGCCTATAAGGTTGGCATCTATAAGATTTAATTTTGCCGCAAAAGTGGGGTCTTGCCATAAACCTTCGCGTTGTGCTTTTTCAACACCACGAATTTCTTGTTTCTTTTTTTCTTCACCTTCTACAAAGGCCGCCATATCAATGGGCCTTTGTTTCTCGTAGGCTTCTGTGGCTGCTTTTTGTTCAGCAAATTGTCTTGGGTCTATAACCGGACGAGACGCAACACGCGTATTGTCCTGAGCCACAACAGGTCTATCAAACCCTTGAGGCTCCAATGAACCATCTCCCAACCACGATACCATACCATCTTTTTTTTTTACAGGCTCACCTGTTGATGATATTCTTTTCATAAATGCATCGACAGGAAGGGCCTGACTAAATGAAGCATCCATACCCACAATCCACTCATACATCTTTGCAGCATACGCTTTGTCTGCCGAAATCTTTTGTGCAAAAGATTCGGGAGTATGAGCCGCCTTAAACGTCTCGTCTTGCGAGGTAATCCAAGTGTATAAACTATTTAAGTATTCTTCGTTCATAATGTTTTATTAAGTAGGTGCCTGTGTTGTGGCTTGTGTTGCCGGAGTTGCCGCAGTTGTTCTTTTTCTTGATGATTTTCCGGTAGGTTTACTCGTTGTTTTTTGGTCTTTACCAATCAGTAGGCTTTTACCCGGAGCGTCTGTAGCAGCAGCAATATTGTTTTTCAGTTGCTTCATTGCGTTTACTTGGCCCTCCGCAGTCATACCGTCAAGGTCAATTTGCATAACTAATTCTTGTTTATCATTGTAAATCTTTACAATATCTGCGTTGTCGTAATCGATGTCCACGGTCCAATTTGAACTCGCGGGAACACCTTTCAGCACTGCCTGTAAATTTGTTTTTGTTTTATCCTCATCGTCAGCCACAAGAACACTTGGGGCAAATCCTTTCTTCTCAGTAAGTATTCTTGTGAAAGCCTCTTCAACACCCTCTGTCTGAGAAATTGTTCCTGAGTACTCCTTACTATAGGTTGTGTTTAATCCCCTACTTGGGTCTGCCCCACTTGATGCCCACGTTTTATCTATGTCTGTAATCTTGTTTGCTACAGGAAGAAAGAAGTTTGCATTCCCTTTAACCCATTGTTCTTGACTAAGAACACCCCCGTTTCCATCATTAAATTTAAGAGGTTCTTCGTGACCATCTGCATAAACAATAATAACATCAGTTCCCGCCCTGTCTATAGAGGCGATATCCGGGTTCTGACTTCTTAACCAAGCACCCGCTTCGTCTATTTCTTGGGGTGTACCATAATAAAGTTTGGCCACATTACCCATAAAACTTTGTTGTGCTTTTAGCCTATCTCCTCTTCCGGGGTCAGGTGGTGCGGGTGGAGTATTACCTCCTACTACTTGGCCTTTAACTTCAATATCTAAAGCACCACGCATTCTGTTAATGAGGCCACCCTTAGCAGCCTCTCTGTGTTTTTTCCCTTGGTCTGTATCAAAGTTAGGTACCATTTGACCGTCAATTTGCGTAAGCAAAATAGTGTTCTCATCCTCATCAGCAGGGTTGTCCGTAAACGTATAAGGCTTTCCGTTAGGGCCTAAGCCTCCTAAGTTATTTGTAAGTAAAGAAGATATATTATAAGAGTTTGATAGTTGGCTTTCAGCCCAAGAGTTCTCTGTGGTCTGTATGTCACTAAGTAACTTAGCCTCTTCAGCCGTCATAACGCCTTGCTTAACCAATTCTTGAAGACCTGACGCATTTCTAAGTTGCGGGCCATTAGCCGTCATCTGCGTACCCTTTTGATATAGGCCGCCTAAATTATTACTTACAACTGAAAACGCACCAAACGCACCCGCCTTCGCATCTGCAATTGCAGTGTCCATATCATAGGCATCAATCTTCCCTTTAATTCTATTGCGTAAGTTATTGATACCAACTAATTTACTTGGGTCTTTCTCTATCTCTCCATTAGCCCCCATAAACCCTACCATTACTTTCCCTGTTGTCGGGCTAATCATAAGTTTAGATTTAGTGAAATTACCAAAGCCTTCAGCAGTCCCCATAAGAAAAGTTTCTAATGCTTGAGCACCAACAATCGGCTTACCATCAGGACCAATAGTGCTCCCGGGCTTTGCTTTAGCGCGAGCCATCTTCTCAGCAAATTCATTTTGATATTCTTGTTGCAACGTAAACGCTTGGTCTGTCCCGTCTGCTAAATTCTGACGGATAACAGTATAGTCTTTTGGTTTTAACTGACCATTTTTTAAAAGGGCATTAGTCATCAACAACTGACTCTGAGCATCAGAAGCAAAATCTAATGACCACTCGTTCATATTCTTAGAATCTCCCATAGGGGAATTTTTAAGAACATTCTCCATTTCACGGGTAGCCCTATCTATCTCTGCTTTCTTTTCTTCACGGACACGGGCTTCCTCTTGAAGCATCCCCGAAAAGTTAGCACCAACCTCAGCCCAATTTATATTTTCAGAGGGGTCTCTCCTTACGTAACCTATTTTAGTAGCCATATCTTATATTTTATTGACCCCAAGGTCTTCCTGTAATTGGGTTTATACTCAACCCACCTACGAATGGTGTTTGTAAACTAAATGGATTTTGATAGTTCATTGCACCTGAGCCAAACCCTTGATATCCTTGACCATTTGGACTCATTAAACTATTTGTCACTGCAGGGGCACCCTGTGGGGGTGGCTGATTTACACTCAACCCTGCTAAGGCTCTTTGATAATTAGTGTTTACGTCAAAACTTGGATTTTGTCTTTTCATCTGTCTATACTGTTTACCCGTTGCAGTTGTTGGGTCATACCCCTGTAGGTATGTAGAGTCAGCACCCTGTGCTTCTAAAATAGCATTGTTAGTTTTGGTTTTACTTTGGCTATAAAGAGGGACCATTGCTAACCCCGCTTGTGCCGTTTGGCCAATGCCTTGAATGCCTGCCTGCTTTGCATCCGCTGCCGCAATACGAGCATCTGCTGCTGCTTGCTGCGCACCTTGAACCTCTTGCATATCCAAGTCTACATTGACATCACGAAGTCTTGACTCTTCTTCTAAAATGGCGTTTTCAATGTTAATAAGTTCATCCGACTGACGGTTTGTGATATCTGACTGACTTGCTTGTTGCCCCATTAAGACTTGACCTGCCGCTGATGCAGCACCCCTATCGCTATCCGAAGCAGCATCAATAACTTGCTGACCCTGACTAAGCATAGCCAACCTTTCTTGGTTATATGGTTCTTTTTTGATGGACATCTGTTTAGCATAGTTTACCTGCAATGCTCTACGCGCCTCAGCAAGAGCCTTGTCAGCATCTGCTTCATAACCCTCTTGAAGTCTTTTTTGTTTCCCCGCTTGTATAAACGAAGATGCAGTCGTCCCTGCGCTAATTGCTAAACTTGCAATGCCTGTAATTAATCCTGACATAGTAATTGTTTATTTAAAATAATGTGTTTAGGCAAATCCATATAGTTTTCTGTATAAACATCTTTCTCTGCCTCTTCTACTGTTTTCTTATCAGCCCTATAGACGCAAGCCCAAACACAATCTTCGTGCATATATGCAACTCTTTGTGTTCCAACTTCCGTTTGTATTACCATAGGTGCTTTGATTCTTTTTATCTCTCCGTTATCCATCAGTATGGACATCTCTCCCTTCATAAAAAAAGAAGGATGATTTGTCAAGTGTATAAAACTTACCACCAATGAATCCTTTGGCATAAACAATTCCCGTGTATATAAACCATCTCTTAGGTGGTGTGTTACAGGGAACACTTCTTGCATCTCATCGGTATGATGAGTCACGGCTCCATTAACGGCTTGCAAGTTCTCTTTAAAATCAGCAATGGCCTCCCATATAAGTCCTCGGTTAACGTCAATTAACTCGAGAAAATGTTCAGCAGTCTTTTGCTTTTTCTTAAATAAACTTAATATACTCATACATTATACAAAGATAATATTTTTATGGGAATGATTTCATAACTTCTGACTCAACCGCAAACAGTTCTGTTTTGGCCGTATTGCCGTTCTCTATATCAAAAATACAATAATGTCCTAACACACCGTGTGATTCTGCCACTGCATTTTTTATATAAAGAAAATAAGCATCTTGGATAGGAATAGGGACAGTAACAGGTGGCGGTGTAACAGTAGGAATGAAGGTTGCACCAACTGTATTTATCACAACTTGATTTATTCCCGCACGTAGATTAATATTTACCTGAGTAACCTGACCTGCAAGTTGTGGGCTATTGTAATTTGGTGGTAGTCCAAAATAAAACATATCCCCTATGCTTAGGATGTTGCCGATTTGAACCGTCAAAGGGAAATCAATCGTTGCGGTGCCTGCACCAATTACAACTACAGAACTTCTGCCAATACCATTCAAAGAACGCAATGCATACTCAGAGATATTTGCAGGAACAGTTCCCAAATTGCGAACAAATGCAAACCAAGCCCCCTCCTTTTTTTCAAACCAAGCATCGTCAATATATCCTGAGTCTTGTATATCTGTCCTCATATACGCTTCCCACGAATCATCACCCTCTAAATTTAATGTTTTAAATAATTTATTTTCTAATGGTAAATCATTAAATACACTTTGGATTTTAGAGGTATACTGAGTCCCATAAAAATTATTCCTTGTAGCGTTTACATTATGACGATAAAGATTGCCGTTTTTAAATGTATAAAAATAGTTGTTCATCCCAATCATAAAATCAGGGGCATATGAGTAAAAGGACGGCCATCCTTGTACTCCTTCATCGTATGTTAATGTATAGTTTGGCATATTATATTTTTATTAGTTTCTTCAAAGACACGCTTTTTTACTCCGGAAAACATTGCCCGGCCCCACACAATAATATACTCATAACCTCATTGTTTTCGACCTGCATAATTTTATATATTCCCGTTGCGGTGTCTGTTTGTGAACCCGCATAAGCATAGAATCCATCAACAATAACAGACCCAAAAATATTATCTCCAAGAGTAATATTTGCATAACTATGGTTCTGTACTGTGGTTTTCTGAGTAACAATAGTGTAGTTTGTTCCCTCACAGAAATCATAACATAAACTTCTAACTGTAGACAAGTAAATGTATTCAGTAGGTGGTGGAGGGGGGCTGCTGCAAGTGCTTATTGCCACTATAATTCCGTTTTGAACAGTCATACACTTACCTCCTGTAAAACCATAGTAACCATCAGTTAAAATAAACTGACCATTAGCATCACTAAATACCCAATCATATAAAGCAGGGGAACCTGCAGTTCCCGTAACAGGAGCATTGTAATATGTTTGTGTTAGAGGGAATCCACACGCTTCACTACAAGCAGGTTGTTGTGTTGTTGAACTGTAACCCGTTAGAAGTTCAGCACATTGCACATTTATAGACCAACCCGTAGAGCCACAAGGCCCTACCACTGCCACCTGTAAAAGTGTAGGGGTAGCAGATATTTTTGGTACAACCATAACACAGTTTCCGGGAGACACTCCTAATGACACATCCCCGGCAGCAACTGTAACAGACTGAGTGTTTCCTGTTTCAACAAAAGAACTTCCGTTATAATCTTTCTCTATTAGTGCAGGATAAGTAGTTCCTGAAATCCCGCAGTCATAACCCGTATTCCCTATAAAAGTATAGTTATTTGCATTTGTACTTGCGTGATATCCGTCAATAGGGCTACTTAGTTTATTATAAGTTCCGCTATTATAAGTAACTCTAATACCATCAGGAATGCTTTGAGGGTTAAATGTAATTATAACCGCACCCGTATCAGAACCTAAGTCTAAACTAACCAAGTAAATACCTTGGCCACCGCTTGCTGAAATAGGGTCTCCACAAGCCACGGCACACGTTCCACATACCTGTGATGGCAGTAATACGCAGTTGACCTGCTCTCTTGAGTTTGTGCCGTCTGAATAGAATCCATCATCTGCACACGTTGTCAGCCCCGCATCTATGAATATTGATGTAGAATTTAATAAAGTACTCCCGTCTGTATAATATGTTGTTGGCATTTTTTATTTTATTTTATTAAGTACAAGGACCATATTGGTCTAATGTTAATCCGCCTGCATTAACTGTTCCCGCTTGAGCACAGAACACATCCGAGTCAAATCCATTTACTCCTCCAATTACACCCCCTGCAGATTGACCTTCACAGTCAATATAAGTGTACGGTATGCCCGAACCACTGTAAGTAGATACCTGATACGATAAACATACCGGACAATTCACCTCATCATCACACGCATAAGTGGTGCCACTCTGAATGCTTGCAGTCGGTGTTGTTGCCCCCACGCTTTGTATAGTACCACATAATGTAGCCCCTGCGCCTCCATTTAAACCTACTCTATATTGTATTACATCTCCTATATTTAGACTTAAAGCACCTTTCTCTGCGATATAATCAAATCCCGAATAGCAATCACGCACTACATAGGTAGCCGCAGGACCACTACCGCCACCGCCTTCACACGCACAACACGCAGTTAGTGCGCTTGTCGCATCGTAGCACAACTCAAGAGGAGTTGAATTCCTATAATCCCATACCAAGTATAAATACGCTCCTGTTGTTGGCATTTGAAATTGCGAAAAGAAAGCAGTGTTCCCATTTGTTGGGGGAATTATCGGCATAGCCGTAGTCACTGTCGCTAATAACGCCTGAATGTCCGTGGGTGTATTTTGATATATTGTGTTTGTTCTAAGATATTTAAAATCATCTGCATTAATATCAAAAGAAAAATCATCAGGACTAATTGTATTATTAAACATTGAAACTGTCGCATTGTTAGATGGTATAACACCACCCCCTTGCAGCCCCGTTATGCTTGAATACTGACTAACAAGTGGGCTGCTTGTCCCTCCTAAAAACTCAACTCTTTGAGTATGTAGTGGAGATAAAAATGTCCCATCATTCCATCTGTATTGGTTTGTTGTAAATAGACCCTCTTCATTATTACTTGTCACAGTTATTAAAAATATTGTGATAGAATCTGCTTCAGGACAATTAACGGTTAATTCTATAGACACAGTATCTGTAGCGGATATAGAAATTTGTGCCGTATCTATATTTACCGCATACTTATTAAAGGTCAATCTTCCACTTGTACTTGTTGGACCAACTACTGTTGAATTACCATTGTATACCGCACCTATAGTAAAGGTCCCGACTATGGAAGTCACTGTATAATCAACGTGCACATCACCAACTAATTCCCCAAGGTCATAGCAAGTAGAATAATTAACCCCTGCAGGAACCTGAATAGAGGTCGTTATACCACAGTTTTCACAAACAATTGGTACAGGTAGTGAAATCTCATTTGAAGACAACACATATTCGTTCATATAAGGGTCAAACCCTCCAAGTTTTTGCGTGTTGAATGACGTATTGAAAAGGTCTCTAAACCACGTTCTCATACCCATCATTGAAACCGCAACCAATTGCTCTGACTCAGCCCCTTTTAAGTTGATTACAGAGCCTCTCTTTGCGTCCGTGAAGTATTTGTCCGGCCCCCATTGAACGAAACTCTCAGGGTTGTTTGAGATGCCATACTTTTCAGCACGAGCAACTTGACTTCCTAATACTTTTGGTATAGAGACAACAACTCCTTGCCCGCCTCCTGCATCTGACAATAGATTTATATCTGTTTGAACGTATGATATTCTATCTTCTTGCAAGGTAAGTATGTCTCGTTCTCTTGAAAATAATTTATTAATAGGACCAAATGATTGCTCAAGAGATTTGAAATTTAGTAGTCCAAGGTTAAACTCATTAAGTTTATTTGTGTTAGACTCTTCATTGTAAACACCGCTATATGTAATGTCAGAAAATCTACGGGTTTCTTCAAACTCAGTCGTAGTAGTAATTAAAGCCCTGTTTCCAAGTTCTAATTTCTTACCTGTTATAGCATCTTCTATTTTATAACTTTCTACACCATTTCCAAAAGCGTAACAATTATAAAAATCAGTAAGTACTAACGCAGGGGTATTAGAAAGAAAAACTTGATTTTGAGCGTTCCCTTGGTGCTCTCCGTTTGCATTAATATTAAATACCTCTGAAGACTCATACCATAAATTAGGAGCAGAGTCAATAGGCTTTGTTTCAAAAACAACAAGACTATTACTACGTTGAACAACAATCTCTGCCTTATTGTTTGTTCTTGCTCTTCTTCCTGAATACCCTTGAATCCCGCTAAAGACAAGATACATTTGAGTGGTAGCACTCAATTGCTGAAACTGCCACGCAACATCAAGGTTACAAGGCGGGGCCCCTGCTATAAGTATCGATGGATTAAACGTAGCCTCCGGAGCACTCTGAGCACACTCTGCTTCTCTTGTTACAAAATCTGCGTTTAGTGTGCCTTCTACATTATCGCCAATAAACCACTCATAAAAACTATCGTAGTCTTGAGAGGAAGTGAAATTGTTTTCATATCTATAAAGTCTTTTCTCTAAACTACAACTACGCCCAATCCTATAACTCTCATACTTAATTAGTATTCTTGACCCCGCAGGGATTTTCAAGTCTACATAAGCCCCGGCAGTATTGGGGTCCGGTACATTTACCTGATACCATATAGGGGCGCATTGAGAACTGCTTTTCTTTGAATTATTTGTCTTTTCCCCCGAAGTTAAAGTATTGGGAAGTCCGTCTCCTATATCTGATGTGGTGCTAAAGTTATTAGCCCTTAACTTCATATATACACCTCCCGGAACGGCTAAATCGTTTCCGGCAGAATCTACAGGCGCAGGGTCTAACCAATCTGCTTGTTGCGCTACCTTGTCCAATACAGTTGTGTATACACAACTATTCATAGGTCCTGTAGTATCTGTCTTTACAATTAACTCATCTCCAACTTCAACCTTCTGTGAGTTTTGTCCGTCAAGTAGAAACCAATCCGCCCCCGAAGCGGCTTCTCTAAAAAAGAAACTTGAATAAACAGTTTCATAAGTATCTTCATCTGCCTTTATGCAGAACTTATATCTTTTTGCCCAAAACGGTGCGCGTTGCCCCGTTGGAATAGTGACTTGAATTTTGTTTTGGAGTTCTGACGATGCACAAGGGATGTGAACAGAATTGTTATCACTAACTAAAGCAGTAGTGGCCCTATTAAACTCATCCATATAAACAATACCAACCTCATAACCTCTATTGCTATGTAAACTTGATGGGTTGCCAATCTCCGCATAAGTGGCATCTGCCCCCTCTATGTCGTAATAAGCGTATACAGTTTGTGTGATGTTTGCAAAAAGAGGGTCGTCAACATATTTCATTGCGGGCATTTGAAACCCAATCTTAGTTGACGCAGGTGATGAGATAATATTTATAGGTTGCCCCGGGGCAGAAATACCACTCTCATACTTGTAAAGGGTAATGTTGCCGGGAGCCTCAAGTGTCTGCTCTACAGAACAGTTAAAGGCATCTGTAAATGTAGTTCCGTCACAAGCGAGTGCAACAGTTTTAATTGTTCCCGGAGGATTAGGTAGTGCCGTACCTACTTTTTCTAAAAAGTCAGTATCAATAGATAAAGCATAAACACTACTAAACGGTTGTTGTAAAACATACGTAAACGATATAGTAGTTGATACTTGTTCATCTGTAGGGTAAGGTACTTGTCCTGTATACTCTACAAAGCCATATCTCAAGTCAACAGTAATTATACCTCCTGCAACCAAATCCACTCCATTAAAATCTACATAAGCAACGGCTTCAGAAATGATATTACTTCCGTCAATGCTATATGTTCCATTTTCTAATTGATATTCTAAATCAACAGAACCAATGTCGCTTGAAATAGTATTTGTTAAATACTCTAATCGAACAGGGCTATTGCCAACATCAACCATATCATAACCATCAACATAGTTACCATACATAAGCCTATTCCCCATCATAGTTTGGGCTTTAGCAAGACGTGGTACGTTGTCGTATAGTCTTAATATTTCTGAGTTTCCGAGGATAGTAAAGATTTGACTGTTCTGAAATTCAAACGTATAATTTGTGTTATCGGCAAGACCTTCTGTGGTTTTGTTTATTTTTTCAATAACTCTTAT
>TARA_R110002126_G_scaffold247973_2_pt1 | contig 35151 bp, 38 predicted proteins | sample TARA_R110002126 | Tara Oceans TARA_R110002126 (sample SAMEA4397536) | marine metagenome | biome: Polar Biome; feature: [DCM] deep chlorophyll maximum layer (ENVO:01000326); material: water (ENVO:00002006), including particulate matter (ENVO:01000060) such as... | depth 30 m | reverse complement strand
GCAATCAGACAGGAAGGCCGCCTAATGCCATACACCACATTTGACTGTAACTCCTTTTAAACTGTCATACACCAGATCTAACTATAACTCCATGATACGTGTATTATGTGCTGCGCCACATAATACACGTATCCTGACTTACCCCCAATAACGGCTGTTTTTCAGTATTAATCCACCGAGTTATTTTCGTTTTGAAGATAAAATTCGTGCAGTTTCTTTTGTAGTAATTTACGATCAGGTAACTGAGTTTTGTATTCAGAAATAAGAGCTGCTGATGTTGTTCGACCCAACGAATATTCTACGACTTCGTCATCTTTATTAGCACATAATAAAATCCCGATAGCTGGATTTTCATGAGGCTTTTTTATGTCACGATCCAATGCCTCGAGATAAAATGATAATTTACCCAAATGTTCAGGCTCAAATCGCCCAACTTTTAATTCAATCGCGACCAAGCAATTCAAACCGCGATGGAAAAATAATAAATCCAGAAAAAAATCTCGATTGCCAACTTGAACTGGATATTCGGTGCCCACAAAACAAAAATCACGCCCAAGCTCAATAAGAAAGTCTTTAAGTCTATGTAGTAACCCCGTATGTAGATCTGCCTCACTATGCCCATTGGGTAAATCTAAAAATTCCACCATATACGAATCTTTGAATAACGCTGCTGCTTGCGGGTGGGTATGCTTCAATGCGGGTGATAATTTTGTTGAGCTTAGTGCTGTCCGTTCAAACAGGGCTGCTCTGAATTGCCTTTCCAATTCGCGCTTACTCCATTTTTCATTAACCGCCTGCCGCAAGTAAAACTCACGTTCTTCTTGGAGCTTACTTTGACCAAGAATAATAAGGTTATGCGTCCATGGTAATTGTCGCGCCAGTGGTGCGATAACTTCATTATCACAGTATGTTTCATAAAATTGACGCATTCGAAATAAATTTGAACGTGTAAAACCCTGCAGATTAGGTTGGGTTTTAGCAATATAATTAGCAAGCTCGATGACAACACCATCGCCCCATTCCGACGTTTTGATTTTTTTGCTGATGTGTTCTCCAATTTTCCAATAAAGCTCCATTAATACAGTATTGACCGCTTGGTATGCACGTTTTTTGGATGAAATAATCAGTTGGAGCACTTCTTTAAAAGCAGCACTATTTTCATGATTGTCGATATTTTTCTTATTCATAATACAGACCCTTCTGATGCACTCATGTTTTTATTAAGAGCACGATATACAGAAGTCCGGCCAATTTTTAATTGTCGCGAAATGTCCGTAGGCCTAATTTTTTCTTCCACGTGGAGTCGTCGAATTTCGTTATCATCAATCTTCTTTTTCCGCCCTAAATAAGCACCACGTTGTTTTGCCGCAGCAATGCCTTCAAGCTGACGCTCACGTCGAAGGTTGGTTTCAAATTCAGCAAACACACCGAGCATATCAAGAAAAGCTTTGCCGGCAGCAGTGCGCGTATCAATGGGTTGTTCTGTTGCTTTTAATGTGACGTTTTTTTCTTTGAGAGCATACACGATGTCTTGTAAATCTTTGATGCTACGTGCAAGTCTGTCCACGCGGGTGACCATTAACGTGTCTCCGTCATGTAAAAATTCGAGCAATAGCTCTAATTCAGTGCGTCCATTACGTTTTGTTCCTGATGCTTTTTCAGCGCGAATAATTTCACATCCTGCGGCACGAAGCGCTTTTTCTTGAAGTGCATAATCTTGATCTATACTTGATACACGAGCATAACCATAACAAGCCATGAATTTGTCTCAATGAGTTCTAGATGTCTTTAGCATAACGTTTCAAAATTAGGAAAACAATGCTATTGGGACAATAAAAACGTCTCTGTTTGTTGTCTCTCTGAGGTATACTTCAATGAGAAAAAGTTAAGCCTTTCCCTAACTCGTCTTACCCTGCTTGACGCCAGTCCAGACGTAATTTTTTATGTTTTTGCGCACAATCACGCAAATAGAGATTGATAAGCGTCTGATATGGGACACCATTATCTTCTGATAAGTGTTTAAAATAATCGATCGTATCTGCATCAAGCCTAATAGTCACTTGTTTCTTTAAGTCGTGTATATAAGGATTTTTTTTTGCCTCTGAAAAATCATATTCTTTTTTCATAAATCACCACCATGATATTGCATTGATTCTTTTTGAGTGGCTTTTCTGGCAGAGATTATGCGTATAACGCGATCATTTTTTCGGTAGCAATGAATGACGACGAGCATACGCGCTCCCACACTCAATCCCAGGATAATAAATCTGTCTTCATCACTCGAATGTTCCGGGTCATGAATAACCTTTGCATTTCCATCAAAAAACACACTTTTAGCTTCATTAAAGCTCACGCCATGCTTTTTTATGTTTGAATCTGCCTTGGCAGAATCCCAATCAAATTTAATATTTAACATTAATATAGTATAACTACATTGTAGTTTTTTTCAAGTATTTTTGCTTTACTGTGTCGGGAGCTAATGGTTTGTCCGGTTTTATACTGTTTAAAACACACAAGAAGTTGCTCTACCTCTGACACAGGGCCCACAGGGCTATACGCAGAGAGTAAGGTGCTCCTGCCCTATGGACTTGTGCATAGGTAGGGCTGTTCTTTAAATTTTTTAATCAGGGTCCAGAACTTATTTCTTTTATTTCTCGTTTTATTTCTCGTTTAAGCTGCTCTTCGGTTGGTAAGTGTAACTGATACTTACTTGCAAAAATTTGTTTTGCTTTATCGCCTAACATGTATTTTGCCATTTCTTCACTTTTCTCAGTACACAAGACCAGTCCGATCGTTGGGTTATCATCAGGTTGTTTTATTTCTTTGTCAAAGTAATTGACATACAGTTGCATTTGCCCAAGATCAGCATGTTTTAATTTGTGTGTTTTAAGATCAACAATAACGTAGCATTTTAATAAAACATGGTAAAAAACCAAGTCTGCATAAAAGTGATCACCATCAAACGTTAAGCGTTTTTGACGTCCTATAAATGAGAACCCTTTGCCGAGCTCAAGAAGAAATTGTTGGAGGTTGGTTATTAAGGCCTCCTCTAAATCAGACTCCACCAAACGATTGGATTCTGGTAGGCCAAGAAATTCTAAAATTAAAGGCTCTTTAATGGCGTCTTCGGGTTTGTTGATTTGTTGACCGTTTTTAGCTAACGCCAACACCCCGTTTTTATCCTTGCTTTTTGCCAATCGGTCAAATAACAAGCTGTTAACTTGGCGTTCAAGCTCCCTTCCACTCCAAGCGTTTTTTTCCGCTTCGAGCTCATAAAAAAGGCGTGCTTCAATACGATCAATGCGCATTAAGGTGCGATAATGGACCCACCCTAAATTTGGGCTGAACGATTTAGATTTACCACGCACTGCGTGGTGAATTGGAGAAGTGTCTTCATATGTTATATAAAATTGGCGAATATCCCGGAGTGTGCTTACCCCAAATCCTTTCCCATAGTTATCACATAATCGCTGTGAAAGTTCTTTTATTAAATTAGAACCATAAGCCGCACGGACTTGTCCTTTTTGTTCTGCTTCGACAATATCCCGCCCAATTAGCCAATATGCAGAGACCATTTCAGTATTTATTGAGCGTTGAACTCGAAGCCGCGCCTCTTCTATGTATCGAGTTGCTTGATGGTACAGGTCGTTTGTTATCTTCCTATATTCTTGGGGGAAATTTATATCTTTCATTAGATGACCTTTGGTTATCAGCGGTGGCAAGTCAAAACAACCACCCAGTGTTTGTTAATGACATTTTCTGGCGTAACAATGCTCTTGGATAGATTAAACATATCTATCATTTGATATTCGCTAGACGAAAACCATTTTCCTTCATAATCACCTAATAATTTGTAATATTGGCGTTCATTGCTTATGAAAAGTGCATCATCGTCATATCCCATGTTAGCGTTATCGCTTCGAAAGAAAGGGGGCTCTCCTTCAAAATTCGGAAAGTATTTTAAAAATACATCTAACGCCATTTTTTGTTTTTCAGTTCTAGAATCATTATTTAACCCGCCTACGCTTCTCTCAACAGGCCATTGATATTTTTCTTTCACTTCATTATCGAAGGTTTGTAATTTTTCTTGATCTAACAATCGGGTTGTTAACGTCCCAGTCCATGCCCCACCAACACAAAAAGAGTCATAAAAATCAGAATCAACTATATCTTTTATCTCTCCGGTAGCCATAATTGTGACAGCTGTTTTTCTAGCATCTAATGATGTTTTTGCCGTTTCATGCGGCACCAAACAAAGCATCCTATACAACATACAGAAGTATCACCTTAGGCCTAATCATTATCAATGACGAACACATTATATTTAACCAAGATCTTAATCAATCGAAAATACAGAAATAGCAATGCCAATAAGCCCCGTAACGAGCACACCTTGATAGAACCACGATGGCTGTCCAAACATTAAATGATTGCCGGTTAATTGGTTGGCGATGGTACCACCGACTGCTGTTGCAACCAACGGAAGAAGCAGGCTCCGGGTTGCCGATTTTAATATTTGCACGATGCCCGAAATCATCAGGAACCGACCCAAATACATTTTCACCACCACGAGGTCGGGGTTATTAAGATACTTGTTCATGCTCATGAGACCTACAAAAGCTAGTCCAATTCCAATGATGTTTCCGACGATGGGTCTTGCATTAAACATTCGAAGAATACGACCAAAAACCAAATCAAAAAAAGATTCTTTTGAGCGAGGTGTTTTAAGAAGTTTTTCGGTATCAACTTCCATCATGCCACCACTAAATTCGGTCATGGTGTTGTTTGCTTTGTAGGTGATATCAAACAGGTCTTTCTTCAGATTGTCGTATTCCTGTTTTTTTTGTTGTTGAGCAATCTCTAATTTTAAATCACGTATTTCTTTTTCGATAACATCCATGGATAGTTCCATTTTTTTAGTCCTTTAAAAATTCGGCATCGCCTATGGATTCAAAAACTTTTTTATAACTTTCTTCTTTTTCGATCGACTGCAAAGCATGTATCAGCGCACCAAGAATAACAGATTTATTAAATCCGTCGATTCCTGATTTTACTACAAGACCACCGAGTTCTATTTTTCGCCGGGTGTCTGCTCGCCTTTTCTTTAACTTCTCAAGTGCAAGCGAATTTTCTGCCCTGGCGATGCGTTGCTCTTGTTTCTTGATTTGATTATTTGTTTCCAATGTTTAGCTCTTTGGCAAGTTTCTTGAATGCGGTATTCAGCGTTTCTTTATCAACCTGGTCAAGACCATGATTGCATGCAAGAGAGCCGAGTTCTATTTTTTGTTTGTGTTGCAACTTAAGCAGCTTGTCCTTTGCAGATTCTATGATGTTAATAAGTTCTTGCTCTTTTTCAGATATTGTTTTCTTAGCCATCGTATTTTCCACCTCATGATTGTTGTTCTTAGTTAATTTTAGCATATATGTCAATTCATACCAAGATAAATACCCAAAAATACGAGCAAAGCGAAGTTCAATCAATCTCGAAGAGCGCAATATACATTCTAACGAATGTTTGCTAAAATCACCCTATGGCGATAGCATTTGCAAAAGTAAGTTTAGTTTCGAGAGCGAAAGGACATAGCGCAGTAGCCGCGGCCGCCTATCGCTCAGGAACATGTTTGACAGATGAGCGAACTGGCCTTGTTCACGATTACACAAAACGAACGGATGTTGTTTTAACAGAACTGATGATTCCTGAAGGTGCTCCTGATGAATTTAAAGACCAAGAATTTCTATGGAATAAGGTTGAAGTATCTGAAAGAAGGAAAGATGCACAGCTTGGAAAAGACCTTGTTTTAGCCCTTCCAAAAGAACTTAATCGTGAACAACAAATTGAATTTGTTAAACATTTCGCTAAAGTTAATTTTGTAGATGATGGCATTCCTGTTGATATATCTATTCACGATAAAGGCGATGGCAATCCTCATGCTCATCTCTATTACACCACGCGTCGATTAGATAAAGATGGCTTTTCAAAATATAAGGCACGTGATTTAAACCCTTCTTTTTTTAAGGGTAAAGTTATTGAAGATGAGCGGTGGAGTCAGAAATATCGTGACGCTCAGACTGAATTTTTTATTGAGCATGGCATTGATTTATCGGTTGATTTAAATCACATCATTCCTGAAAAGCATGAGGGTAAATCCCGGCATAGTGGTGGAAGTTACCTGAAAGAAGAGAACAAAATTATTCGTGAATCACGTGAACAAATCGCCCTGGGTGATGTTGATGAATTGATTCAACTCCTGTCTATCGAGCACAGTGTTTTTACCCGTCGTGACATTGAAAAACTCTTATTTAAAACCCTCAAAGAAACGACATCATCTGAACTTTATCTAGTGAAAGTTGAAGAGTTATTGTCGAATAAAAACGTGATTGAACTAGGTCCTGATGAGCGCGGGCATGTGACTTACACCACGCGAAATCATTACATGCAAGAAGCCAGCTTGCTTAAAGATGTTGAGCAAATGCATGCACGTAGAACGCATGATTATCAGAAACCGCTTGATGGTTTAATTACTAAATTTAAGCTGAACGAAGAGCAAAAAGAAGCCCTTTCGTTTATCACACAAGGCCATGATATTAGCCTTTTGGTGGGCAAGCCTGGGACAGGAAAAAGCTATTTATTAAAGCCCGTGAAAGAGTATTATGAGTCGAGTCATTGTCGTGTATTGGGCGCCGCTCTTTCAAGCAAAGTCGCGAAGGCGCTTGAAGATGATACGGGCATTCAATCATCTACGATAGCCTCCTTCTCCCATCAGTTATCCAACAAAAAGCTGGTGCTCACAAACCACGATGTACTTGTGATTGATGAGGCGGGCATGGTTGATTTTGCGAACATGGCCATGATTTTAAACGCAGCGAATCGCGCCAAAGCCAAAGTTATTTTAGTGGGTGACCCTCAGCAATTAAAGCCGATTCAAAAGGGTGAAATATTCCGAGGTATTGCCGACCGCGTGGGGTATATATCCCTGGATAATATCACCCGCCAAGAAGACCTCGGCGACCGAGAAGCAAGCCTGATGTTAGCGCGCGGTGAGGTTGATATAGCACTGGCGCATTACGATAAGAAAGGTGCGCTGAAGCTTATTCAAGAATCGCCATCCAGTAATGCCGTAAGCGAGTTAGTCCGTGATTGGGCTGAAACCATCACAACACCGGATGACATCAAATCTCATATTATCTTATCGTTCACGCGAGACAGTGTTTCAGAGCTCAATGAGCACGCACGTACCGCCTTACAAGCTAAATCGCAGCTCGCAACCGATGAATTTATTTACTATCGCGAAGTTGAGCACAAAGGCAGCGCGCTTCAACCGGGTGCTCAGGCTATTATCTCATTAACTGACCGTGAATTGGGTATCTCGGGTGGTGAGCAAGTTAATATTCTGAAGGTATCGCATACAGCCGTCACCGTGCAGCTTGATAATGGTCATACGGTTAACATCCCTGCTCATCTAAAGCATTACATTAAAGTCATGGGCAAGCGTGACATCGCACTTGCTTCGGGTGAACGCATCCTCTTTAAAAAGAATAATAAAACACACGGTGTTAAAAATGGCGATTTAGCAACGATTACCTCGATTAATGATGAATACCTTGAAGCACGTCTTGATAATGGTTCAACCGTTACGATTCCAAAATCCTATCATCACCTGGATTATGGCTACGCAACCACCGTTCATAAATCACAAGGCATGACGGTCGATAACACCAGCGTGTTTGTTGATAATAAATACTGGAACCGGGCCTTAAGCTTTGTCGCCTTCACACGCCATCGTAAAAAACTGTCCATCTATGCTGATGCAGGACAACATCCAGATTTAGATGCCTTAAAGCGCACCCTGTCACGCGAATCCACCAAAGATAACGTGATTGATTGGCCGCTCGACTTTGCCATACGCAGTGGATTTGACCCTGATAAGCTCGTGGGTCGCGCACTCAACCACATGGCCGGTATGGGTAATAAAATAAAAGAAAAATTCAATTACGTGGTGAATTACGAGGCCTTTGTTAAACAACGAAGCGCTCAAACACGTGATGATAATAAGCGCGAACTGCGAGGTATGGCAAAAGAAGCATCTAACTACCTGGATATTCAGTCTAAAGGTGCCAAGCTGCATCGAGCACTTGAGCGCGAATCACGTGAAAAAGGCGTGAACATGGAGTCGCTACCTGCTTTTGAGGAGCTTTACGCCGTATCACGTGTTCGTGATAAACAAGGCCATAAGCTATGGACAAAGTATGGTGACAAATTAGAGGGTATTAAAATAGGTTATCTCGAAGCCCAGCATGTTAAACTCACCTCTGGTTATCATGAAAGATATACAGCCGTGGTATTGGTCGCTAAAGTCAAGGCGGATAATCTTGAGGTCACGCCTGAACTCATGAAAACCTTAAATAAAGTTGATGTTCAAAGCGATTATGGTCATATAAAACGACAGGCCGATGCGAATTGCATCAAGCCTTCGGATTTAAAAAGTTTTATCAATGATAAGCAGCAGTCCTATCGATTCAACCTGCACGAGCAATTAAAAGAAGCACATCCTATTCTTGCCGAATATGAATCGAAGCTCTATACCCGAGAAAAAGTGAGAGGTTACCGAGCTGAAATGCTGGACAAAGAACTCCTTGATATAGCTAGATCTATTAAAGCTGATAAAAAACTTAACCCTTATATTAAAGAACACCTACCCGGGGTTTCAAAAGGGTTAAGTAACCGCATTGAACGCGGGTTAGATCGAGGTCATGACTTAGAGCGTTAAGTGTAGCTGACAATTAATAACAGCTACAGAATTACTGACTCAAAGAATCACATTGAGCAATCAGATGGTGTGACGCTGCGATACAATAACATCTCAACAGAGCGTTCAGGTGCCTCCTGAAAAAAGCTACCGTAGCTCGCCACAACTGCGCCTGGTGTTACATCATATTGGTGCAGTTTGTCCTGAACAGTATCGTAAGGCATAACCGTTTTAAGATGCCACAATGCATAATCTACGAATGGCTTTAATGTTACATCGTGAGCCGCTTTATCATAAAAACCAATTGCGTCATAAATTCTTTTTTCAGAGGGAATTTCATAGCCTTTCCTTTGAATTTCACCGGTCAACAATAATGCGCAAGTAAAATAAGCAATAGGTGTCTTCTGAAGCTCTATAAAACCAATAAGTGTCTCTAAAACATCAGGAACAAGATCAACAGGGAGGTTAACCTCGTTCATACGACGCCATCCATCGTCCTGATCGATAAGTGTTTGAACCTGTCCTACAATTCTATCAGCAATAAATTCTTGTACATGTACCGCTTGAACACTCTGGATATCCTTGGGTAAATCGAAGAAAATCTTTGTAATCGCCTCTTCTGTATTGTTCTCACGAGCAGCGGCGAAGTGTATATCATAGAGAGCTTTCTGAATGATATTATGAAGTTTAGAGTGCTTCTTAGCTAGGTTGCTTTCTAATACTGCATGACACTGCTCTACCAATGCTCGAAACTGATTGCGTCGCATCTGCTTGGGATTTAGTTTAGCCCATAAATCACGTAGCTTTTTATCATCGAACCACACCGTCAATACCTCATATAAATGAGTGAATGTGCGAGAAGAGCCCCCCCAAGTTTTATACTTGATCAAGTCGCGTCGAAAAAGATTCAGTCGATCAAGTTGAGTTATAATTGTATATGCGACAAAAGGATCTGATCCATCTTTAATTAAATCTAGCAGCATCCCTAAATACATATCTCTATCAGTGTACTGCGTGCACCTTTGTATGAGTTGAGATTGACTAAGCGCATTAACTGAGCGTAAAACACGTAACCAATCCCCGTGCGAAAATTGCTCTTTATGACTCCGGATAAACTGATTAAGTGTAGGTAAACAAAAGATATCATCAAATACTTCACGAGATACAAGCCTATGGTATATATCATCAGCTTTTAATTGCTCTTCCAGACCTGCTTGAACTGAACGACTTAAACTGAGTCGTGTATTCATATATTCAATTGCGTCATCAAGGGTTTCGTTAGGCAATAACGCTTCAAAATCAGCTTGCACTTGTACTGAGCTTGATTTAACACTATGTATATTTATAAATTCTAATAGCTTATTGATAAAGAGCAAGTGGTAAATGTCGCGGCGAAAAACACGCTGAACGTTACTTGGATTTTCCACGCAATCTAGACGTGAAAATAAATTTAAACAGGCCTCTATTTGGAGATCGTAATAAGCGTCCCTCCTAGAAGTGGATGCGTTGCGCTGTTGGTCATTAATTACTGAGAATAAAAAGGTTTTTTCCTCATCCCTAAGTGTCGATAAGCGTTCAAGTTTATTCAACAAGCGTATTCTATGAGATACTACACTCTCAGGCGTTCTCATTAATATTTCAAGTACTACGGCACCATGATTTCCTGATAATAATTCTCTAACAGAATTCAAATGGGACGTTGATTGCAATAATAGTTCCATTCTAAGAACGATATCTGACATATGGAAACTATAAATATTAGCAAAATCTAATTGCTCCAGTACTAAATCAAATATTTTTTCATCGTCACATATCTTTGTTAATTTGTTAATGCTAGAAATAAGATGCTCCACTTCTGAAGTGAGATATTGGGCATTTGGAGCGCTTAATTTGTTTGTCGAAGAACCCTCGATGTATTTCAATAGAACACAAATTAGCTTGTTTTTGCTCACATTAGGTGGTATTTTTAAGAGTGCCGGTAATGCAATTTCAACAAGTTTAGTGACTTTTTGTTGGCGCTCCTCCGATAATGTTTCTAATGCGGGATGAACTGAGGCTATAAATTGAGCTACGCCTATAGGATCGTCATTTCTGATAACACTTGCTATGAGGTTTTTTTGGGTCGCGCTCAAATTACCCGATGCTTGGTTTGGGGTAATCACATTTTCTGACACTAAAATTTGAAGAGCTTCAGGCCACTGATTAATTGTTTGTACAGATAAATAACTCTGTCTATCTAAATAATCACGAGCCTCGAGACAAACAGCGCGAATGGGTTGCGGATAACGAGTGTTATGGTAGGCGGAACGCAACGTTTTCTGATCTTCGGTTAAGTCAGCCTCATCTTTATCTGTGAAGCATAGATCAAAATTAGGTGTGTATTCAGAAAAAGTTGATAAATCAGCGAAGATCCAATTGTAGAAGAACCAAGTCCATGATGTATAAGCTTGCCTGAAAGCCTCACAAACCTCGGGCTCAACTGGTGCAGGTCGAGCTAAAGCAGAATGCAAGCGCCCTGGGAAAAGAATTTTTTTATACCAAGGAAGTTCTTGATAATAGCTTTTTAATTGCTCAATATTGTTGAGTCGCATCGCTTTGCTTCCCTTGCCCTATAAAATTTCAAAGAAAGTATAACTTAGACCCCCTTATCATGTCAAAATAATGCTCACTAAGTTATTATTTCACCTTTTTTGCTCCTTTGAATTCATTGAATGCTTCATGCATATTCAGCATGGATAGTCTCAAGCCCTTTATCTTCACTGACTTCTTGCGCTGCTACGGATGCCTGCCAAAAACAAAATGAAAAACCTGAAATAGACATAATGCCCCCTACAGCGTAACAGGCAACCGGCGCCACGGTGGTTACACCCAGCATTGGAAGAGCAAGTGCAATCAAACCAAGTATCGCGTAAGCAGCCATACCTATATTCATTTCTGTACTCATCAAGATATACGAACAAATCTCCCCAAAAGATGGTTCATCCCTCAGGTTAAACGCTAAATCCTGTCGAACACTGGCCTTAAAACGTTTTTCTGATAAAGCGATGTACTTAGATTTTGAGGCGCGTAGAAAGGCCAGGTATGCCGCTGAAAATGTTCTGGCGTACCGTTCTTTGATTAACTCTATCGCCTCACGATCGGGATATTTATCTTTGAATTCTTGAGCAAACAGGTGCGAGGAGGCATCCTCACATGCAACCCTCGCCAACGATGCAAAAAATGGATCGTCTTGCTGCTCCAGCCTCAATAAACCCTGGCTTTCATGCTCCCATGGCATTTGAGCGTTTCGCTTGTCATCCATGCTTTTTTTCAGCGCTATATTCTTAAGTGTTAGGCGAGCTGCATAACGATGTCCTTCGGTGGTATGTTCAGCCAGCGCTTCAGATGCAACACAAGCCAGCTCATAATCCTCTATGCCTTCTTGCCTTGATATTTCGTCATAGGCTACATACGCCGCAAACTGAAAGGTTTTGTTCTCTGCTGAGTCACTTTTAAACAACTCATAAGCAACCGTTGAGAATTTTCTAATTTGATTATTATTCATAGTTTATTTTACCTTTCGTTATGTACATAAAATATTTTATTGGGTTTGTTTTTTAAAACTTCACTCAAAACCTCAATAACTTCGAGCATGACCTGCAACTTCTTTTTGTTGATTTTCGTTGGCCTGACGCTCCGCAATAAGCGCACGCTTCTCATGGTGGTCGAAATCCGTCAGCTCAGCGCTCACGACGGGAACATCGACCTCGCCCATCACTAAATGCTTCATGTCGTGCTGCTTGTACCAGATGTATTGTTCAGCTTTGACAGGCGCTACACCTGAACGCATTACAAGCGATACTTTGGGTGACATCTTCATAACCTCATCGGGACGAAGCAGCGGAATGGCTTGGTAGCTCACATTTTTACTGTCACTGCTGCCTTGTTGTTGGTTAGATACCGAACGCGTGGTCACGCGTTGGGTACGTGTCCCCAGCATTTTGCTGATGAACTCAGCGTCTGATATATCTTCGGTGGTGTAGGCCACTTTCGTTTTAATATTGACGAAGGCCTTAGCCTCATCATGTGAGTATTTTTCATAGGTTTGTGCGATGTACTGGAACATCAGAATGCAACGTACCCGATACTCCCGGAGCAACTTCAAAGACCGTCTTACTCGGTCAATTCGCCCTAAAGATGAGAACTCATCAATCAAGCAAAGCAATGAATAAGGCTCATCGATGGGGTTCGGTATCTCACGTATCATCTCGGATACCAGCTGCTGCCAGAACAGCGTTAAGACAGGGCTTAACCGCTCCATGTCATCTTCACTGAACCCGATATAAATCGTGGTTTTTTCGCGCCTTAAATTCCTAATATCAAAATCACTGGCGCTTGTTGCGGCGTCCACAACAGGGTCATCAAATAACTCGAAATAACCTGAAAAAGTCTCTAAGATAGAAGAGCGTGTTTTTTCATGATTATTAATATAACTAAATCCATTGCGGTAAAAATCCGCGTCAAGATGCTCGGATTCTTCGAGCATCTTCTTTAACCATGTATCGAAGTCTTGTTGCTTGATGAGTCGCCCGACTTCGCCGAGGGTGGTGGGCTGTCCCGGTGTGTCCAGTAAAAACAAGATTAATGCCTTCAGTAATTTACGTGATGCACGTGACCAGATGGGGTCGGACTTAGGGTTATCCGGTATCATGATGTGCGCGATACGCTGAATATCCGTGATACGCTGAATTTTATCGGTTGAGATTAAATCGAGCGGATTAAACCGATGGGTCTTTCGCTCGGGGTGCGCAGGTGCCCAGCAGTAGCATTGATGCCCAAGCACTTGTTCGCGGTAGCCTGAAGTTGTTTCGAACAGCGTAAGTTTTACATCATTACAAACGACGGAGTCCGTGTAGTTGAAGAGATTCGGTATGGCGATGGAGCGTGTCTTACCGCTCCCTGTCGGTGCGAACACCAGGACATGCTCATCACCGTTCGAGTAAATGGGTGCGCCCTCTTTTTTACCGATGATGATGCTGGTCAGTTCACGCTTAAAAAACCCTGATTGGTATACCTCAAGAGGTGTTGCGAAATGTGCATCACCTAGCATGTCGTTTTCTGATGAAAATCGTTGGGCAAGATGAATCGCAACCCCGAGCCCCACTGCGAGAAACGCGCCCTGCTCAGACAAAATAAAGTGACGGTAAAGTTCTGAGCCGGGTCGGTGGTGCTGTATCAGACGTATGATTTTGGCAAGACCTAGCGGGTATTCTTCCCAGAAATGAAAGGCCACCGCGCCCAGAATAGATGTGACGGCAATAGCTGCCAGCGTGACGAGTAATACCTTGGTTGTGATGCGTGCTACCCCTCCTTTCATGATGGCCTCAAAACAAGCCCATGGCACGAGCACCGCCGCCATCGCGGCCAGTGATTCTTTCATGAATCCTTGGCTCATGGCGTATAAAAAGCTTCCGGGGTAAGGCACTTCATGCCATCCGATAAAATGAAAAGCTATGGCGCTGATGAGCTCAGCCGTCGATAAAATAATCACGAACATCGCGAAAGGATATTTTTCAAAAAATTTAAATAACATCGAAAGCTCCTTTGAAATAAACTGAATGGGTCTGAGGTCCTTCAGGTGATTTTTTAACCTGGATGATGATGTCAATCACCTCATCCAAGACCGCGCGTATTTCATCATCCCTCATGGAGGGTACGTTGTTCTGCTTGTACATCTGAATCATGCGCATCAACGCCACACGTGGGTTGGGGGCATGAATGGTGGTCAGCATGCCTTCGTGTCCTGTCGATGCGCTGCTGACTAAATCAAGGATTTCTTTGCCGCGCACTTCACCCATCAGGATTCGGTCGGGCCTGAGCCTTAGAGAAGCTTGCACTAAATCTTGCATCTCAAAGGTTGAAGATTGGCTGTTGGGTTTTTTAACCGCACAAAGGTTAAGTTGGTTTTGGTGAGGTATCTTCAGCTCATAGGTGTCTTCTAACGTGATGATGCGAGCCTCTGGCTCTATCCATGACGCACAAGCGCTGAGGTAGGTGGTTTTACCGGAGCCCGTGCCTCCTGATATCACGATGTTCTTCTTGGCCTTAACGGCTTGCTCCATAAACTCAGGCCAATCCGCTTGGTTAAACAAATCCAGTAACCTCTTATCAACATCAGTTGCATAAGCGTTTGCAGGTTTATTGATATCAAAGGGAATAGCTACGTCATAGAAGTTCGTTTTTCTATAATCCGGTAGCGACATTTGTTTGATACTTTGTCTCCGAATCGATAAGGCCATGTGTTTGGCCGCCGGTGGCATCACCAGCTGAACCCGCGTGCCGTCGTATAAATTACCTGACAATAATGGATTCTTCTCATCCAGGTTCTGTCTGTTCTCATTCGCAATGAACGTGAACAGATGGCGTAGGTGTGCTCGGTTTAACGCGGGTACATCAAAGCGCGTCATCACACCCCGTTTCTCGATGAACACCTCGCCCGGTTGGTTGATTAAAATCTCGGAGACTTCGTTATCTGAGAGCCAAGGAAGCAGGGGCGAAAGCAGCCCCTCCGAACCCGGTGCATAGCGTTTCTGTGCTACTTCCATACGTCACCTCGTATCGCTTGTGGCCCTTGATTCTGAGCTGTACCCACCCCTTTAAAATCTAAGTCATGGGAGACAAAGACGTTGATTTCAGCGCCCTGGTTAATGCTTAAGGTGGGCTTTATCGCACTGCCTGCCTGATACGATTGACCCGCTGAATTTTGAAAATTGTTCGCAAGCGCCGCTCGGTATTGTGAAGCACTGTTGTAGCGGTCCCGGCTGTCGCTCACGCCGACGGTTGCAGTGAACACCCCGAGCATGGACAAGAGTGCAGAGCTACGGAAGCGCTCAATGAAGTGCGTATCCACAAAATCAGCACCTTGGCCTGAGCGACCGATACGGTCAGAGCCTGGGCTGTTCAGTGTCACAATCACGCCGTTGCTCATGTGAATTCTGTTCCATATCACGAGTACACGGCTCTGACCTTCCACCACTTGAGAGCTGAACTGACCGACGAGGGTGGCGCCACGAGATATCAACTTGTTACTGTTTTTAAGGGAATAGATATCACGTGTCACAATCGCGCGGACCATGCCGGGTAAGTCTGAGTTAATGGCGGTTTCAAGGGTCGCCGAAATCATCTCGCCGGCGGGTACCGTATACTCAGGATGCGCGAGCTTACGTGCACTGACGATGGTGATGTCATCACTTTGAGCCAAGAACGCCTGGCCTGGGTCTTTGTTCGTTTGTGCAAGCGCGCTTACATCAGGGGCCGATGTGGTTGATGAGCCCCCCATCGCGTCACTTGAGCTTGTGCCACCTAACTCAAAACTGCTGGCGGCGTTCATGCGTAACCGCATGGCCTTGGTGAGTTTTTCTTCTTCCGTGCGGTCGTCAACAAAGGGCTCTTCATTGATTTCATGCGGGACCTCAGCCACCGGTGATGGCTTGGGCTTATTCAGCGCATGAATCAGCTCTAGGTTTTGGTTCAGGGTTTCTCGGCTGATTTGACTGTCATGGGCTTCACGTACCTCGGATTTAGGTTTGTTCGGCATGAATGCGGTGAAGCAAAGCCCCACCGCTGCCAACCCAATCAATCCAAGTTGATAAGGCTGCAAGCCTGGCTTCTTTTTAGGAGTCACCTGAGACGTCTTCGATGCTGAAGTCAGTGTGTCATTTGTTGATGGCTCATGCATGGCTTATCCCCTGTTATGACGAATGTTATAAATCGCATTGCCGTTGAAAACACTGGTCACCGCCTTGCCGTTTCTCAAAGTAAATTGAGGGGCTAAGCGCTGAACCACCAAATAGTTTCCTTGCTGGCGTGTGTTCACCACCGCTTCCGCGCCCGTTTTATCATCCACCGCAAAAATGGCCGGTACCGCTTGGTTCTTACGGAGCTCAAAGTAGGTAAAGGTGCCATCATCAAACACGTGGCTGGGTAGAATGGTTTTGTTACCACTGAACCGGTAGTTCCAGTTGTACTTCAAAGGCTCCTTCGCTTCGTTGACTTGGGCTTGTTTTGCCTTCAGCTCTGTTCGGAGCTTAGCCCGCTCATCTTCGGGGTAGACGAACTTGATGGCGTAGGTCTGGTTTTTGGTGTTGGAGGTCAGTGAAGTATTGCTTTTGATATGAAAGTAATACACATGCTTGTTGGTCATCACCGTCATGTTGGAATCTGAATCCAACACGGTTGGCTTCACAAACAACATGTTTTTAAGATGAGGGTGAAGTGTCACCATCCAGCCAGCACTGTCCCCGCCTTCCACATCTAAAACGTGCTCACCGGGTGAAAACATAATCTGGGTGGAGGTGAACGTCACACCGTTCAACGGCACCACTTGGTTTTCTTGAAACGCCACCCGCTTAATCCGGTTGTCGCTCGGAAAGCCTACCGGGGCTTGTTCAGCTAAAGCAGGTGAGGTACACGCTGCCATCAAGAGTCCTGCCATTAATCGTCTCATGTCTGCTCCTAAACGTTACGTACTTGTTTGGTGTAATTGGTGATGAGGAACCCGTCCCAGTTCTGCCAGCGTTCTGCTGGGTTCTCTGAGGGTTTCACGTACTCCCAGGAGACCAGCGCACTGTAGTGGTGCACGGTTTTTCGGGTGCTGTTCTTATCTACGTCCGTGAGGGTGAATACGATTTCAGCCACGTTGTGGTGGTCTTTAGCGACTGTTTTTTCGTTGAAGCTGACGTTATCCAAGAAGTTGATGTTATAAACATGGACTTCGCGTTTGCCTTCCACCCCGAGGGTGTTAATCGGTGAGGATTTTTCACTGCGGTCTTGCTCGGCCATGTAGGCTTTAGCAACGCTGTCGGTGGACAAGAGGTTCACCAGGTCGTATTGGGTACGGTAGGCGCTGACGTCATAGCTTTCGCGGCCCTGGATGTAGCGCACCAAGTCACTTTCGATTTGTGATTTATTGATGGATGCCTTCTCTTGGTTTAAGGGCTCAACACTGACGACACCGTTATCAAAGTGATGCACCATCATCGGTACCAGGGTTTGGACGTGTGCTAAGGCAAACACGGCGCTGACCGCAAGGATGTTCAGGCCCATCGATGAAAAGAAGGCGGCTTGATAACGGTTTCTGGATTGCTCCAAGGCACCGAACGTATCATCCGCCCAGGTACGTGCTCGGGCGAAATAATCCTTGGGGCCTTCGGTGTTTTTCTTCGAAGGCTTGGTCCATTTGTTTTTTTCTTCCGTGAACCAGGTACCGATGTTTTCTTTGACGTTCTTCATGTTCACTCTCCTCGCATACGTTTATGGATGGACGACATCATCTCGCCACCTCGTTTTAAAGCGTGACTACCTTTTTCTGCCATATCTTGACCGAACGCACGACCGGCGTTTGCGGCCATTTTTGATGGGTTCATACCCGCCATGTCCGCACCCTTCTTCAGCAGGCCGCCAGAGCTTGTCGCAGCCCCCATGGCGCCACCGATTGCGCCACCAATCATGGCTGAGCCTGTTCCTGTTGAGCACATGCCTCCGATGCTTTTTGCAATACCCACCACTTGCAAAATCAGCATCACGCAAAGGCAAGAAATAAGGAGTAGCGGTATCCAATCCACCGTGGTCATACCCACCGCTTGATTGAGGTAGTGACCACCGATGCTCCAATGAAGCAGGTGCATGCAAAGCCCCACCACGCTAGAGACCATCACGAGCACTAAAGAGAAGCCCACCATCTTATCCAACCAACGGTCAAAGTAGGTGCGGGTTTTATCAAACAGGGTGAAGCTTATAAAAAGAGGGGCCGTGGTCATGCACACAGCTATCATCAGTTTCGCTACGATGATTTCGAAAAAGGCCAAGCCCACCACGGTGATGCCTGAAGCCCAAATAATAAATCCGGTGAACGCGGGTCCCATATGCCTAAAGCTGCCCTTCTCCCAGGTCCAAAGTCCGACGCGAACCACTTCAATCAGTGCGGACTGCAAGGTGCCGTTGATGCCAGCAGCGCTGGTGATGCCATCAATTTTTGGAAGTGTTAATGGGGTGGATTTCATCATGGCCGCCCCAAGTTCGCCGGCCCCTTTCACAAAGAGCCCGACGAAATATTCTGAAAATACTCCCCAATTAAACGCCAACATGTAAACGATGCCGATACGCAGCACCACTTTTACAAATTCATCCATCGGCTTTTTAATCAGGCCCCGGGTGATACTGAAGCCTGTCAGCACAATGTAGAGCGCGCACATGGTGGCCACAGGCGCTTGCAAGGCCGAAGCCATCGCCTTGTAACCATCAATAATGAAGCTCTGCGTAATCAGGTCGATTTCTGTGCCTAAGCGAAAGATGAGCGTGGCGTAAGTGGGGATTTCCATTACATGTCCTCGTCAATGATGTTATACAACTTGATGTCCAGGGGCTCTTGTCGTGCTTTGAACGAGGATGGGTCTTTCAACTCAGCCAACGTTAAGTCCTTGAAGTCCGGTGTGGCTTTAGCCACCTTGAGCATCTCGTCATACACGGCGTCACAATCAATTTTTGTGGGGTTGCCCGTCATGCAGAAGCTGTACGCATGGCTTGGCTTGTACTTCACATGTAGCTTTTTACCCGCTACAGATGATGCCTTGATTAAAAACGCGAGGGTCTTCTCTTCAGGCTGCCGTTTCAGTGCGTCCTGATGGCAAGCGCTGAGTAAGGTTGCACTGGCGAGAACCGCTGCGGTTAATAGTTTTTTCTTCATGTACTTCTCCTTGTGATTAAACCTTGTGTGGACCGTTTATCACCAACCGTTGATGCGCTCGGTTTGGCAATATTTCCCGTAGTTCTTGCATGGCGCGTCCATGTCCTGGTGCGCCGCGCATGAGCTGATGGCTAAAGCCATCAAGATGATGCTGATGTGTTTCATAAATTCCCCTTGTGTTTTTTATCTGGAAGTTGGTTGAAGCGAGAACGTTCGCTCTCCGCCCAAATATCGTCTGCGGCGTTCTGTGCGTTTTGCTGGCTCATCAGGGCTTGCAGTTTTAAGCTCTGAACTTGGATGTAAGCAATCTCCGCCAAAAGGCGTGCATTTAAATCCAACGCACTTTTGGTGCCTTGGTTGCTGCTGCTCTCAATCTTGGCCGATAGCTCATGCACGGTCTTAATATGCTTACTGAGTTCATCAAAGGCGTAGGTAGTCTGAACCGTCACCGCTTCGTTGACCGCGCGTTTTTTCTTGTACTGCTTCAGATTTTCTTTGCTTGCGCCTTTGGCGAACTCATCATCACTTAAGAAATCGTTGTTCTTCTCATACGCTTTGACCAACGCGTCATAACGGGCCTTGTTGCCCCCGGCGAGGTTCTGCAAAGCGTCTTCCCACGTCTCCGGGGACCACTGACGGTTTTTTAAATCCGCAGCGGTGTTTTTCAAGTCACCCAGGCCGTAATGGCCTTCGTGCAGCTGCTTCAACTGACTCGCTGTATCAAGATGCGCCTTCCCTTGGTCGTAAGCCTTTTTCATTTTGGCTGTCTGCTCTTGAAGCTCTTTAAATTGCTCAACAGCCTGCAAAAGCAAGGCGGCATCAGACACACCGAGAATATCTGCATGCACCAGGGTTGAGCCCAGCAATAAGGCGATACCTAAGACCGTTTTCTTCATCGGCTTCGCTCCAAGAAAAGGTCGATGGATGTGTGGGGTGATCCACCCTGCTCAACACAGATGTCATCGAACAACTTAACGCTCTGGGTGTTACCCGAGAACACGCGCAGCTCATCTTTCAAGTCGCTTAAATCAAGACGGCACACCATGGAGCCTTCACTTTTTTGCTTGTAAAGCATGAGTCGTGACGCAGGATTTAAGTGCTTCACCGTCTCATATTCAGACGGGGTTAAGTTCAGTCCCTGCTCGTAGGTCTCGCGTGAGGCATCGGGGTTCGGGAAATACAGGCTGGTCGCGAGGCTATTTAAAATCATCGGCGAAATCGGGGCGCCCAAAACACTCTCTGGGGTCTGGGTCATGAAAATGAAGTGCCCGTTCTTTTTACGGATGCTCGGCAACCAATCTTTTAATACACGCTGCCAGTACGGCGAACCAAAGACCTGCCAGGCTTCATCAATCACAAAGGAGGTGAGGCGCGAGCCGTCCATGCTTTGTTCCATACGATGCAAGATGTAGGCGTACACCGGGGTGGATACAAGCACCGACATCTCGGGCCTCATCAACCAGGTCACATCAAACCCGACCTTATCAAAATCAAATTCAAGGGCGTCTTCATCGTTATCAAATATCCAGGCGTATTCACCTGCGCTGCCGTTGGACCCTTCATGCAACCAAAGGCTCAGCTCAGGCCAACGCTCAAATGAGCGCGGCAGGCACTGCACAATGTTGCTTAATTTTCTGAACGGCTTATCCAACGAACCAAAGGCGTAATCAACACACTCAGCAAGCGACTCGGCTATGTCTGCTGGAAAATCAATCTCATCAGGCTTTCTCACCAACTCTTTCAGCCACGCTTTAACAAAGCCTCGGTTCTCTTGGGTATCCGGTAGTTGAAACGGGTTCATACTCACCTGGTCTTGATACTTCGGTGATATCACGGTGTACGAACTTTTAGGTGCAGATAAAACATAAATCTTAGAGGCCTCATCTCGGTCAATGAAAAAGCTGCGTTGGCCGTAACGCTCCATCTGCGCGTCCATGAACGAGACCAAGACGTTTTTACCGGCGTTGGTGGCACCATAAATAGCGGTGTGCCCAGGTGCCGGGTTGGTTTTAGACGATTTACCGTGGTAGTTAAAATACACCGGTGTTCGAGACTCACTTTCAAGCAGGGTTAAGGCTTGGCCCAAATGGTTTTCATCGTAGAATCCGGTTTTGTAATTATGGAGTGAGCAGAAATCAACGAAGCTCTCAGACGTAATCAGTGCCGCTCGGGTAATTAAATGCTGGTTCGCTGGAAGCTGTGCCCAGAAGGCAAGTTCGGAGCCAAGGCTCTCGCGGGTTAAGGTCGTGTTCGAGTAGCTGTACGCCTTCACCGTCTCACGCATGGCCGACTCAAGTTTTTCTTGGCTGTCGGCAAGTAAGAGTACGGTATTATGATGAAAGCCTAAACGTGAAGACTCACTGGCTACATCATTCTCCAGTGAACTTAAATCCATAATCTGGCTGGTCGCTAAATCTTCGGCATTCATCAGCTTCCCACGCTTTTTAGCAATCGCTTTTAACGCGGCGTCTCGGGACTCAAACGCAAATGAATGGGTGGTGATGAATTCGCAATCCAGGGTTAATAACGGGTCAAGGCACACGCTGCCGGTCGCTTGGCCGTATTTCTTAATCGACAACATCACCCCAAACCGCGTGTCATCGGACGACACCCCTTGAAACTGAATGAAGTCGCCGAAGAACAAGCGTTTAGAACACAGGTACTGACTGAGGTTGCCTTCGGGGTAAAGTTCTTCCTGTGTCCAGGCATCAGGAATGCTGGTGGCCATCGGTGCGGCGTAAGCCGGCATCGCAGGATGGTTCACGTCCCCACCGTTCGGTACCAACGATAAGAACTGCATCAATTCAGAATAACCCAGCGCTTTATCTCGGCTACCCAAGCAATGCGGTTTAAATACGGCAAGCATGGACTCCAGTTGTTGCACCTTGGTGCTGAGCTGGTTCATGCGCTCATCACGCTGCATCGCGCGGTGGTCAGGTCCCAAACGGTTACGAAGACGTTCAAGCCCTTTCATGCCTTTGGCGGCTGTGCCTGAAGTTACACCCTTCAGCACCACCGTGATGTAGATGGTGTTGCGATACAGGTTCTGATGCTTAAACCGTGCATGGTAGGCATCATTCACACGGCGTGAAAACGGTGAGGTAAACTCGCCGTCCAGCGCTAAGCTCGCCAGCGAACGATGGACCGTGGTGTACACCATGAATTCTTCGCTAAGACCAAGCAGCGCTTGATGCAACTGACGACTGGCTTGGTTCAAAGCGTCCGGTCCTTCGGTCACAAAAGGCAAGCCTTCAACCTGAAGTACAGACCCAAGCTCACCCGTCTTGGTCTCAAAAACCATCGGTGAGTTCAAGTGTGTGTAAGGCATCATGCTTGAGACATGAAGCTCCTGACGTGCAGTTTTCAATAGTTTAGAAAGGCTCATAAGAACGTACTCCCCAAATGGATTTATTCAGCATGCTGGGTAACTTCAGCAGCTTTTTTACAATGACAAAAAGGCTCGCGTCATTTCTGCATATCATCCAGCCCACCGCATGCACCGGTATAAAAATCAGGCCGTACAACAGGTTGCCCATCACAATGAATGCGCACACCGAGAGCATCAGGTTAAAGCCGTGGTAGTCCAGGGTCACACCACCGCTCATCGCAGGTCGGGTGAGTGCTGAAAACACCCTGTTCACATCCATCGTGTTATTGCTCATGACGTCCTACCCGGTTAATGTGGTGAATAAAGACGAGCCGCCGAAAATAATGCCGAGGCCCACAAGAATCATCACGAACTGCTCTTTAGGCAGCTTGTTTCTTGCAAGGCAAAGGTAGCCCGACCCCACAATCGCCATGACTCCTATCCCTTTCGCCAATGGCCCCTGAAGAATGCTGAGGCCCTTCGTCAATACCGAATCAATACTTGCCGTTGCGTGACCCACACCCGGGACCATCAACAGTGATAAGAACCCGTAGCGCTTGATATGACCCAGTGGCCCTTTTACATCGGCGATTTTTTTCTTGAGTTTTTTTAACATCTTGCTAGAAACCGTCATCTCGTATACTCCACTCGTTAGGTTGTTCATGGTTAAAGTCTCATCGTTGCAATGCGTGAGCAGGACGCTCAAGCGCTGTCATCGAACGAGACTGACTGAAGGTGTCGCTCTGCTGAATGTCAGACACCACCAGCATCGTGAAATACATCACGCCGAGAGACGCGGTCAGCACAACAAACGACGCCATCATCTGAAAACCTTCTTTCAAGGGATGCATCTTCTCGTGACGAACGTGCGCATAATCCCTTCTCGAAAAACTGCGGTGAGCCATCACATGACCTGCTACTTCTGAGTAATTAACTTGCATAACACCCTCCAATCACCTTATTTAGGCTGCAAAAATCCCTGGGCACTGATTTACCCAATTTTTTTTACAACATCCTTAGAAAATCTTGGTACGTTAGGCCCTATCCATCAGACCTACGTTTTTATTAAAAAAGTCCTGCAAGCGTCTCAGCGAGACCCTCTTCGAGCACAGGTTTTGCTTTATTAAATGACAAGTTCGTGCGCTCAGGGCTCGACACAATCCGTGTACAATAACGCTGATAGTGGTTCGGGCTTGTCTGCTCTGAAATACGAACATCCGTAACCAGAGTATGATTCACGTTACCAACCACAGTATCCGCTGCAACACCCGCCAAACTACCCGCAAGTCGTCCACCTGCTGCATTTGCAAAACCGGACAATGCACCCAGTGCTGCGCCACCTGTCCCACCAACCGCCGAACCATACCCATCTTTTAAAACAAGTTGGCTGGACGCTAAACTCATCTTCCCCACACTCATCACATTCGCTTGCAGCAAGTAGTGTGCGCTGATTGGGTTGCTGACAACGCGGTAGCCATGTTCAGCCAAAGCCATCTTAAGCTGAGGGGCGATATCCATCGATTTACCCGAGGTGTTCTTAACCGACACATGAATCGTTTTCTGCTCCGGTGAAACTGGATCTAGAAAAATAGACTTGCTCAAGTTCGACTTAGTCTCTACATGCCGTGGCTGTGGCTCCATCTGTGTCGCAGCACAGCTCACTAACAAGGTTGTGGCACAAGCGGCGCTTAAAATCTTAACTACGTTTCCTACTGCCTTCATCTCTCTATCCTCTTAATTAAAACCTTAGTTATGGTTAAATCGTACGTTGCTATCACCCTGCCGAAGCAGCTCCGTTCTTAAAACCGGAATCGATCGTGGTGCAGATATACCTACTTCAACTTCTCCGTTCTTGTTGTTCAGAATAATGACTTGGACGTCGTCGCTTATCATGAATCCCTGGCCCTTCTTTCTTGTTAATATCAACATTTTTATTCCCCTTTTTATTATTTAATGATTGCTTAACATGTCTCTGCTGCTTGCCCGCTCATAAACGTTTCAAGCTTATCTTCCATCTCTGTAATCCGAACCTGCGCTTCCTTCACGCACTTCTCAAACGTGGCCTTCGCATGCTCTGGGGCGCTACGGCACAAACGTTTAAAATGCGTTGCTTCCGCATGTGCGGCTTGTAAACCGCTGTTAAGAACATCCAGTTTATTCGACCGTTTAATATCTGCCTCAACCACCATGCCTGAAGGACGCTGCCACTCACCGCGCTGAATCACGACACGTATAGCATTAAGCTTGTGTGCAAAGTCGCGGCCACACGCTTTAAAACAATCCTCGCTCAGCAAGCAGTGCACCACCTCGTCTCTCAAGCTAGCTTTAAAAGCGTCGTCAACGGAAAGGCTGTTAATCATCTGCGTTGTTCGTTGCTCTTGAGCTGGCGTTAATGTGTCACCAATACGTAGCTCGGTTCCTGGTGAAGCAATCGGTGTTGGGGTTGAAGTAGGTTTTGCAGTTTGTTTTTGGGGAGAAGAAAAAGCAGCAGCAGAAGATGCTGGGTTAGCGCCACCAAGCTCATCACTTACCTCTTTGCTTGCTGCTGCTTGTTTTTCTTGTTGTTTATTATATTTAATATTTATTAAGGGCGGGTTTGCCGGGGCCGAACCGACCGGCGCCGGGTTTTCCGCTACGAATACTTTTACCGCTGACGTGTTTCCAGGCTCGGGGTTATAATGCCCATGATGACTGGGTTGTTGGGTTTCTTCAGTAGATTCCAAAATAGGGAGCTCATGCACAACATAATCGTACTGACCAAATCTTCCAGTGGTGTTATCTCGATCATGCTCGACGGTAATGAAGCCTTTATTTTTAAGTTCATTAAGTAATGAGCGAACGGCGTCTCGGCCATTGGTCGCGTGGTTCACGAGATCGCGAACACAGACTCTCCAGTCATGGTGCATGCCCATGAGGTATGAATGAAGGCCCTTAGCGCCCCATGATAACTCCGCGTCTTGCAGGCAAGTTTTCTTGACGACAAGAAAATTGCTATCCCTTCGCTCTACTCGTAATACCGTCACAACCACTCCTCCTCACTCGTCCTATTACAGAAATCCACATCCCAATAACCACTTGCAGCCATGCTTGCCTTATCTTTTTTGTTTTAGATTGATTAGTAACCCCGTTAACTGGTACAATTTAAAGAGTTAAAAGGCATGCACTACAACCTAGAGTGTAATTTAACACTTTAAAGGGTAGGTATCAATAGATCCCTGCTACTTTATTTTTATATTTTTTAATTAACCTGAGATTCAACTAATAACAAAGTAACTTTATGAATTATATTGGCGAGAATTTAAAACACCTCTTAAAAAAAGAGGGAATAAGTGAAAGTGAATTATCAAGGCGGCTTGGGGTTGCCCAGCAAATCATTAATAAAATCATTTCTGGCACAAATCAAAACCCTAAAATTGCTACACTGATTCCTATCGCCAATTATTTTAATGTCCCATTACATAACTTTATTGAAAACCAGCTTGTTAACACTAAAAATATCGCTGGTAAAAATCAAACCCATCAAATCCCATACATAGAGTTCAGGGAAATAAAGAACTTAGGCATTGAAGAGGCTGTTTCTATTACAAAAAGATACATATCTATTGACGCAGATAAAAAGAAAAATTATTTTGCAACATCAATGTACGATGATTCCATGGAGCCAAAATTTGCCAAAGGCACCGTCCTTATTTTTGACAAAACTGAATCCGTTATTAACGGGGACTTTTGTTTACTTAAAGGCGATAATAATCATTATATGTTTCGGCAAGTTCTTATTAACTCAATGGATAAAAAATTTATTAAATGCCTTAATCCAGCCGAAGAAGATTTTAGCGCATTACCTTTACCAATAAATTTTTACGTATTGGCCACCCTCTTAGAAGCAAGAACTATTTTTGGCTCATAATTGAAGAAAAAGGATTCAACACAGGATTTTCTGTTATTTCATGCTCTTTTCTTTTTAAGATGTACGCAATTAAACTGGCGGGCCATACAGCAACAAGCCCATAGATTAATTTAAATAGCAAAGCATTCAACATGACCAACATTATATTTCTAGCTGGCATCATCCCAAAAAAAGTCATAAATCCTGCTATGAAAGTTGCCATACCCTCACTAATGGAGGATGCCATAAGGCTCCTGAACCAAAAATATCGACCTTTTAATTTAAACTTCCATTTTGCAATTAAATAAACATTGAGAAAAGAACTAACTAAATATCCGACAACACCTGAGTTAGTAAATCGCAACACATGGCCAAGAACTAAATTAAATTGCTCTTTTAGATTCCAAAATTCAGGCGAAGGAAATTCATTGACAATAGTTATTAATATGGCAAATAAATACCCACATGCAATTGATTGCCAAATTAATTTTTTTGAATTTTCTGCCCCATATAGCTCTGAGTAAATATTTCCCAAAAAAAATGTAAACGTATAAATGAGCGTTGACCCTGGCTCTGTAACACCCCAGATGATTACTAATTTATAAGCCATTACGGTTGCTGCCATCAAAAAAGTAACATAAATCATGGATAAAAAGTTCATGTATTTAAATTCTGTAGATGACTTTTTTGATATGTCTTTGTTTAAATATAACTTATTAAATTTAACGTTCATAGTTAACTCATATTATTAAAATCTTGCATTGATTGTTCCTGAACGGCCGTAGATATAATATTTATCATATCCATCTTATTGATTTTATTTAAAAGATCATAATTCTGATATGCTTCTATAGCTCCCATCTGAAATTTTTCTGTAGTAAAACGATTCCAAAATAAAAAAATAGTCTTTCCTTGTTTGATTTGTTGGCTTTGTATTAAAATAGGAGATTCATAGGCCTCATTAATATACTTATGAAAAGACAAGTAAGTGATCGCCCTCACATCACACGGAGAAAACTCGACTAACAGGGAGTCATTAAAAATAATTTCATCCGGTGTATATTGTATAATCTGACTTTTAATTCCATTAACTAAAACATCAAGTTCTATTCCATCATTCTTTAAATACACATCCAACAATGCCAATCTAAACATTCGATGTTTTTTAAATCGCATACACCAGGCAATTAATGATTGAGTAAATTTCGAACCGTATTGTATTTTTATGCCATTTAGATTCATTAATATACCTCAAATGCCCTTTGTATTTTATGGGCTGGAAATCCATGAGCTAAACAAACAGATAATAATACACTGGCTTTATGAGGAGAAAATTCTGAGGCTACAATAAATCCATATTTATTATCATAAGACGCGTCAATATTTGTAATGCACAGCCCTGAACGAGCGCAACGTACAACGGAAATACCGTTCAATACTGCCTTATTAAGTAATGTACTTATTTCTTTTGTTTGGTATCCCTTGCCATAACCAGCACTTACTATGCCACTAATTGATTTACTATTAACCAGAGAGCCAAGGTAATCTATATCCATACCAAAATGAGCATAAATAACTGCTGTCTTAGGAAGGGACTTCATGGCGCGAATTGAAAACTCACTATTAAAAGTACATTTGTTAGTTGAATGCATCCGTTGATGAAAAACACCTCCAACGACATACCCTATGGTTCCTACTCCATCATTAGAGAAATCATTTGATATTCCCGGTTTGCTTTTTGTAGCCCATCTTGACGAAACCACAGCATCATTAAAGGTAACAACCACCCCAAGATCTTCGGATAGCTCATCTTTTGCAATAACAATGGCATTAAATAAATTCTTTTTACCATCAAATGCCAAGCTATTTTGTGGGAAATGAGCCCCTGTAAAAACGATGCTTTTTCGCGTTTTAACAGTTAAGCCAATAAAATAAGCAACATCTTCCAATGCATTAGTCCCCATTGAGACGACTAATCCGAATACATTTGGATCTTCTACTATTTGTTGAATTTTATTTCCTAAGCTCAAAAGATCATCTGAACTTAATTCGTGACTAATCGTATCAGAAAAGCACTCATAAACAATTTCAGTTTTTTCTAAAATAGGCAATTCATCAAGAAGTGAACAAAGAGCACCTCCTTTTTTAGTATAAAATTCATCTGTGCTTTTGTGTATATAACTTGTGATCGTTCCACCCAGATCCAATACAGTTATTTTTTTCATCAATATCCCAAGGTTTATGAAAGCCATTTCAAAAATAAAAACATTAGATAGCGCCGGCTAGATATCATCTTAAAATATAAGCAATCCTGCTATATAATAAGCTATTTCACCATCAAAAACATCAAATTATATCACATTCGATCACTAAAGACCCACTATTTTCATGAGGAATCAATTCAACAAATAATCACACAATGAAAACTCCTGTCCAGCATGAGCAATCCGGGATAATTTCGGCACTAACAAAAACGGGATGTTCGGCGAACATACCTGACAAGAATCGATGATCACGTTCGCAAGAATACCCAATATACTCATGAACGTTTATAATCAAACGCACGCTAAATGCCTCATATAATATTTATATAGTGCCAAACGTATTTTAGGAAAAATAATCACAATATCTACTATCTCCCAACAAAAAGAATCCAACTCTATCTATTTTTGTAAGGTATATTAAATTATGAGTAACACGGAAGTAATAAAACTGGGCAATCCATTATTAAGATTGGTTTCTAAATTAATACCTGATAATGAATATGGAACAAACGAGTTGCGCCGTTTATCTGAAAAATTATTCAATGTGATGAAAGTAGAAAGTGGTCTTGGCCTAGCAGCTCCACAAATTGGCATAAATAAACGAGCTATTGTTTTTGGAATGGAGCAGCATCCTGCTCGCACAGATTTACCCCCCATCCCTTATACTGTGTTATTTAATCCATCTTTCGAACCCATAACAGATGAAACATATGCTGATTATGAAGGGTGTTTAAGTGTCGGCTCACTGAGAGCCAAAGTATCTCGATACAAATCCATTGTATATCGTGGCTTTGATGCAGAAGGAAGCTTAATTGAAAGAGAAGTCTCTGACTTGCACGCTCGGGTTATACAACACGAAATAGATCATCTTGATGGAGTAATATTTTTAGATAGAGTTACGGACTACCACTCGATGGGATTTCATGATGAATTAACTTTAGCTGGAACCTTTAATTCGAGGGAGGCTGATTAAGTATATGTTTAAAATATCAAAAAAAATCATGATCAGTGGCGCTATTGGGAATGCATTAGAAATGTATGACTATGCAATATGGGGACTTTTTTCCATATATCTGACCAAAGAATTTTTGCCACCACATTCAAATTTATCAGATATGTTCTTTCTTTTTTTGCTTACATACATTTTAAGACCCATCAGCGGTTTTGTTTTTGGCATTCTGTCTGATCAATTGGGAAGAAAAAATATTTTAACATTTTGTATTTTCATCATGGGAATCTGTACGACGGCGGTTGGATTTATTCCATCTTACCAAAGCATCGGTGTTCTCTCTGTTTTTCTCTTATTATTTACTCGATTAGTTCAAGCCTTTGCTGTTGGCGGAGAATATATTAGCTCCGTGTCGCTTCTGATTGAAAGTTGCGAAAAAAGCAAACGGGGTTATTTTGGATCTTGGGCTGCTGTTGGCGTTAATGCTGGTATATTAGCAGCGTCACTGGTTGCCTCAGCACTGATTTATGCTATGAAGCAAGGTTTAATACCATCATATGGATGGCGTATAGGCTTTATTCTTTCATTCATTACTATGATTGTAGGCTATTGGATCAGAAGTTCTATTCCTGATAGTTTTGATTTTATTATTGAAAATGCGCGTAGAGAAAAAAGACCTTTTTTTGGCATTGCAAAAGAAACATTTTATGGCATAAAGAAGAGATTTGCTGAGTCTTTAGCTGTCTTTGCGTTGGTATGGTTTGGTGTTACTGCGACCATGATAGTTTTTATTTACGCACCCATCCATATGACAACAGTCAATAATTTGTTTAATTATCAATCTCTTTTAATTAACTCTATCAGTTTAGTTTTATTGATTATTTTAATTCCTATCTTTGGAATTTTGTCTGATAAATATGGCCGTATTAAAACGCTTTTCATACCAAGCCTCGCTTCATTAATCATGATTGTTCCTTATTACCTATCTATATCAACCGGTAGTTTTTATCAATCACTTGTTGCGCAATTAATAATAGCAATTCCTTGCGCAGGGATATTTAGTATTACACCTGTAATTATTACTGAAATATTTCCTTTGAACATTAGGTGCTCTAGCACAGGTTTTATATACTCACTTGCGATTTGCTTTGGTGGCGGTATTACCCCGTTAATTGCTTTAAAACTTTCGAACAGCCTTTCTGGTGCTTATTCGCCAGGGTTGCTTCTCATGCTACCGGGCTTGTTAAGTTTAATCTCATTATGGGTATTACAGACTAAAAAAAATGCGGGTCTTACGACCATGACCCCTGCATGATTTGTAGCCAGGGAAATGTATTAACACCTCCCTGGGAACCCATTTTAAAAAAAGCGCACTAAACTATGTCTCATATAATTTTTAACGGACAAATTATTTTATCCGAAGCACCATGTGTCAATGTTTTTGATAGAGGTTTTACGCTTGGTCACGGGTTGTTTGAAACGATGCTAATCAAGAATGGAACCATTCCGTTGTTGCCGTATCATTGGGATCGCTTACTGACTAGCTCTTGCATACTTGGGATTAAATTGCCCTTCACCTATTCAGACCTCCAAGGCATGACCACCGATATAATTTCTAAGAATCAATTATTAAATGGCAAAGGAAGCCTTCGATTGACCGTAACAGACGGAGTGTCAGAACGAGGGATACTTGCAACTGGTAACCCCACACCGTCATATACTTTAACTTCGGCCGCCCTGCCAGAAAAAAAACGCCACTCAATGAACGCAGCGGTCGTGGAAACACGACGAAACGAGCTATCAATGGCATCAAGGGTAAAAAGCATTAGTTATTTAGACAACATTCTTGCTAGAAAAGAAGCGGTTCTCAAAGGTGCTGACGAAGCCTTCCTTTTAAATTCGAAAGGGTTCCTAGCAGAAGGATCTGTGTCTAACGTCTTCATCGTAAATAATAAAACTGTATCGACCCCTCGCATTGACGACGGAGCTCTTCCTGGAGTTGTTAGACACGTTATTTTGAATGAACTAAACCTCAGTGAATTAACAATCAAAGAAGAAGAAATTTCATTAGAAATGCTATTAAATGCGGAGGATATTTTTATAACCAACGCATTGTTTGGAGTCATGCCGATTAATCAAATAAATGATGTCAAAATTTCGAATAATCCTGGTATTTCATCGCTTATTTCGAAAAGATTAATAGAACGATTTGATTACATTTAGATGGCCATGAAAAAATACAATGTGGCACTTACACCACAGACAAACACCAATTATTTTGATGCTTTAGTCTCGGAGGCAAAGCCCTATACGAGTGGTTTCTGTATTGGTAGTAAATCTATTCCCCATATTACGATATGTCAGTTTTTCATCGACGCATCGAAGATTGAAAACATTTGGCATGAAATATGTAACAAAATAGACCACGCCTCTATGAATATTTCTTTTGAATCATATAGCAATATTACCTTTGATGATGAGATTTATTGGCTTTCATTACTACCAAGCGAGACGGATTATTTATTTCATTTATTTGATATTGTGTCCGATCATGTCACGTCTATCAGAACAGATAATTACGACCCTCACTTAACCTTATTTAATTACATCAAGAAAAATCATGATCTCATTCAAAAGGTTTTAGTCCCCAGTCTCTTTATTCAAACAAAATTTGAACTTACATTGGGTATATGCGATGAATTAGGCCAGATTAAAAAAATAATCCTGCGAACGTGAACACTGATGTAGGCAGTGCTTCTAACCCGCTCATAGATGGCGCTAAAAAAACTCCAGATCAATCCAATATCTTCGCCATATAATATTCATCCCGATAGATCCCATCGACACAGAGGGACTTCTTTTTGGTCCCCTCAATCTCAAACCCCATCTTTTGATATAAAGCAATAGCCGCCTTATTGTGACTCATGACGGTCAAATCTAATCGAGTGATTTGATGCTTTAAAGCCCAAGCAAAAAGGGACTCAAAGAGCCGGGTTCCGACACCTTGGTTCGCGTAAGCCTGGAGGACAGCAATAACAATGTAAGCCGAATGACGGTTTCTTTTAAACATTCCGCCATTAACCATTAGGTAGCCCACATGCTTACCATCGTCTTCGGCCAAGAGAGTGGTAGAATTTTCCTGGCTCAGGATATGCTGCACGCGATTTTGAGTCTGCTCGATCGTAACGGCTGCGGTCTCACCGGGCTCACACAGCAAAAATTTTGTTTCGGTAAGCAAGTGTTGCCATGTTTGATTAAACTCCTGACTGTCTTTGATTTCCATGATTCGTATTTTAATCATAACAGCTTGATTCCACCTCTCTAAAATGACCCATGTTGGTGATTACTACACTTGTCACCACGCATTTTACGGGCTAAAAACGCGTACTACAATATCAAAATACTTCTATTAAAATACGGTTAATCGAATAACGCACCTATCAAAGCCCCTACATCGTCATGAATGACAGGGATATGCGCATGTTCTTCCATGACAAATCCTTGTTTATGGCAGTGGCTCATGAACGCAAACAAATGATCGAAATACCCACCAACATTAAGAAATCCTATACGCTTTTTCATTTCGCCAATTTTGATGGCATTCCACGTTTCGATCGCTTCCTCAAGTGTACCAAGACCGCCAGGCATGACAACAAACGCATCAGATAGATCTTGCATCATTTTTTTTCTATCCTGCATGGACTTCACAATATGCAGAGCATCTAAGTTCTTTAGTGGCTTTTCTTTGTCAAGAAGGTGTTCAGTAATCACCCCGACCACACACCCACCCTGCTCTTTAACTGTTTTCGCCAAAAGGCCCATTATTCCAAGACTCGAACCACCATACACAAGGGTGAGACCCCGCTGGCAAATATGATTTGCAAGTTGAACCACTTTTTCTTCAAGCGTGTTATCCAATCCAAAGTTGGCGCCTAAATATACGCATACTGATGGCATGAAAACCTCCCTAAAAGCACAAGAATTTTATTTCAAAATTAATTTAATGATGGTTTACAGTTTTTTTTTGCAATAATTGTTGGAAAAACACATTGGCTGTCATAAATTACCTCTTGAACACGAAAACCCACCTGCTCAAGCTGATGAACAACATCCTCTTCTAGTTGATAAGACTGCCAATTAACCTTCATCAGTTCACCAAAGATTAATCGTTGCATTAAAGCATGCTCTTCATTAACGTGCTTCCATGGCGAGCGTGACGAAATAACTGGTGGTGGCGTGACAAAGCTTGTTATCAAAGTGCCTTCATCTCTAAGTGCAGAATAAAATTGCGTATACAGCTCAAGAAGCCTCTTGGGTTCGGGTTCATATATATTCAAACCATTACTGACGATGGCATCAAACGAATCCTTTGCCTCAAAATCCCAAGCATCTTCTTGTATGAAGTTAGCAAAATCAATGCTCTTGATTATAGCATTTTTTCTCGCCAAATTTAGCGATGACAGGTCCAAATCGATGCCAGTCAGTGTAATATCACTCAGCTCACTATAATCCAAGGTTAATAAATCATCCATAAGACCACAGGGTATCGACGCTAAAGCCATATTATTTAATAGCCGCTTTTGCACTTGTTGTTGAAAAATAAAAAACCGCTCTCGTGTTCCTTTAATACCAGGTGCGCGATGAAGGATCCATGACTCTAGAGGCGACAAACCAACAAAGATTGGCCCATGCAAAATCACATAAGCAGTCCAATACCCATTAAGCCCTCGCTGAGTAAGCAAAAAACGGCCTAATTCAAATTCACTTAGTTCAGTTAAAAGTTTTATCTTTTCATCAAGATCGGATGTGTCGCCCAGTCCACTGCTCAAATTGACAATATGTTTTTTTAAATTAAATTGCTCATCATCTTTATGTGAAATCAGCATGTGTTTTCTTAATCACCAAGGCATTAATTTAAATATTATACCGGATTAACCCTCCCCTGCCCTCTTGAGCGACGATTTTATCCTGAAAAATAGCATTATTAGATCATTATCTAATATTTTTTTCAGTAGGGGCGTGTAATAAACTTAGGTAACAACTTAGATAACAGCTTAGGTAACAACTTGGGTAACAGCTTAGGTAACAGCTTAGATAACAACTTAGGTAACAGCTTAGGTAACAACTTAGATAACAGATTAGGTAACAACTTAGATAACAGCTTAGGTAACAGCTTAGGTAACAACTTAGATAACAGCTTAGATAACAACTTAGA
>TARA_R110002126_G_scaffold15160_4_pt1 | contig 35179 bp, 34 predicted proteins | sample TARA_R110002126 | Tara Oceans TARA_R110002126 (sample SAMEA4397536) | marine metagenome | biome: Polar Biome; feature: [DCM] deep chlorophyll maximum layer (ENVO:01000326); material: water (ENVO:00002006), including particulate matter (ENVO:01000060) such as... | depth 30 m | reverse complement strand
TGTGGTATAGGAGTTACTCCATTAGCAAAATTTCATGTAAATGGAACTTCGTTAGTAAGAACTTCTACTGGAGTAGGTGATTTCTATTTAGGAAATAACGCATCAGCAAATCACTTTAGATTTCACACAAATAATTCAGACACTTACTTTGACATGAATTGTGGTAATGTATATTGGAGAGATGGAAACTCAATTAGATATAGATTTTTCCCTTCAACTGCTAACATGACTATTAATGGTACGTTAACACAAAATTCTGATATAAGAATTAAAGAAAATATAGTTGAAATTGATGACTGTATTAGTAAGGTTCAAGCTATGAGAGGTGTTTATTACAACAGAACTGATTTTAACACCGAAGTGACTAAAGTTGGTGTTATAGCACAAGAAGTTGAAGCTGTTTTACCAGAACTTATATTAGAAAATGAAGATGACGGACTTAAATCTGTAGCTTACACAGAACTAACAGCTGTCCTAATAAACGCAATAAAAGAACAACAAGAAATTATAGAAGATTTAAAAACAAGAATAATAAAATTAGAAAACTAAAAATTATGGCAATTAATTACAAATGGACAATTCCAGGAATGTCTGCTTACGTTGAGGCAGACGGTGAAAGCAATGTAATATACTCGGTGCAGTATGTTTATATAGGCGAAGAAGACACTTATGCAAGCACTTTAAATGGATCTCAAGATTATACTTACGAAGCCGGAAGTCCTTTTGTACCTTATGCAGATACAGAAGCTTTCGAGCAGGTAGTTATAGGTTGGTTAGAAGCATCTTTAGATATAGATGCAATGCAGGCAACTATAGCTGCAGAAATAGCACTTGAAAAAAATCCTGTAGAAGAAGAATTGTATTTTACATGGATGATGCCGGTATAAATAACATTAAAGATTATAAAATCTTTTTTGTATATTTGTTTAAATATTAACAAATTAAATATAATTAAATGGAAGACGCAAAAATTATTAAAGAAGAAAAATTAACTGAAGATCAGTTAAAACAAGTTAAGGAGTTAAACGGAAAGTTTTTAGCTACTAAAGTTCAAATAGCTGATGCAGAAATTAACAAAAATAAATCTTTAAAAGATTTAGAAGTTATACAAGTTGAGTTTGCAGATCTGGAGAAACAATTGATTGAAGAGTATGGCGATAATGCTGTCATTGATGTCGCTACAGGTAATGTAACACACCCAGAAAAAGAAGAAAACAATGGCGAAAATAAGTAACATATCAGCATATCCTTCGATAGCTAATTTAGACTCAGCAGATTATTTAGTAATTACTGATGCGGAAAATGATTTAATGACTAAAACCGCAACTATTGGTCAATTACAAGCTTTGTTTGGAATAGATACGTTGGTAGCTAAAGTTACTTTAAATAACGCCTCTTTGCTAACCCTTGGAGGAATAAGCGCTACTTTAATTGCAGCCCCAGGACTTAATAAAGTCTTAGACATTATAAGTATAATGGTTTATGTAGATGCAGGAGCAGTAGCTTTTGATTTTGCAGGAGCATTAACATTAGATGTTGGTGGTGTAAATTTAGACACAATTAATCAGACAGTCTTTAATTCTACAACAGATGTAGTTTATAAGCCTGTTGTAGATAGTAATTTAATTGGTGTTAATCAACCTTTACTTTTAGAAGTAGCACAAAATCCAACTCAAGGAACAGGAGTTGTTTATTTAAATATTAATTATAGAGTTCTTACAGTAGGCTCATCATTTTAATTTAATGGACATAAGAAAAATATCTATAGGAGCAGACTATAAATCTGGATCTATGCACTACATAGTAGGGCAAGATGTTTTAGGTGGAAACCACAATATTCATTTAATTCAACACGATGATGCATCTGATTCATACAAGATATGGATCGAAAAAGACAACGAAATCTTACTATGGAAAGAGTTTAAAAAGACACTTCCAATTTCACTTGAATATAATATAAATTTTTAATTATGGAACCACACAATATAAAAGCAAATCTACAATGGCTTAAAATGGCTGAGATGAATGTTACTGCATCAAAATTAGCTGAAGATCCTGAAGACGCAAACCTTTTTACTAAAGAGGTAAGTCGATTAAGAGCTAAATTAAATAAAGTTAAATCTGCAGATTTTAAAAAATACTGTATTGATCATAGTTTTTAAATTATGAAATCACCATTTTGTTTTATAGTTGAGCCTTATAATAATAGGAGATATGATAATATAAAATATTATGGCGAAAAGAAATTCTATACAAGTACTTCAGAAGAAGACCACACTGTATCTACTCGATTTGCCACAGTAAAATCAGTACCTCTAAATTATAATGGAAAAGTAAAAAAAGGAGACGTTTTGGTTGTACACCATAATGTTTTTAAATATTACAATGATATTTATGGAAGACAAAAAAGCGGAAGAAGCTGGCTGGTTGACGATTTATTTTTGGTTGATCCAGAACAATTCTATATGTATAAACAAAATGATACATGGCATAGTCATGGCAAATATTGTTTTATAAAACCTATTCCTAAAAAAGAATTTTATTTAGATGGTGTCGGTGTTAACGAAGAACCTTTATGGGGTACAGTAAAATATGGAAATGAAGAATTAGAGTCACTTGGAGTTTATCCGGGTGACGAAATATCTTTTCAGCCAAATAGTGAATATATGTTTGAGATTGATGGCGAAAAATTATATCGTATGTTTACTGATAATATCACAATAAGCAATGGACATAAAACAAATTAAGTTAGAGATAATCAAAGCAGGTAATTTAGCTGTGTTACAATTAATAAAAGTAGCTAAAGAAGACATTATAAAATATGATAAAGATGATGAATTAGCTCCAGATAGATTAAAGAATGCTGCAGCTACTAAAAAACTTGCAATATTTGATGCTTTTGAAATATTAAAAAGAATCGAAGATGAAAAAAACATGTTAGAAGGAAATAATATTAAAAGTAATAATTTACCTAAAGGATTTGCAGAATCAAGATCAAAATAAAATATATTTCAAGTGTAAAGATTTAATACCTCGTCAAGTATTAAACAGAAAAAATAAAGCTCATACATGGCAATATGGGTATGACGAAAAATATGATATTATTATAATATCTAAAGATGGTACAATAGGCGAAATACTTTACGTCTCTGGTTTAAGAATCGCATTACCATTAGCTCCCTCAAAGGTTTACCAAAGAAATACTAAAAAAGAGGAACAATACTGGGAGGTTAAAGAACTGCCTTCAATATTAAAAAGAATATCTACAATATTTCAATGGCATGAGGCACCTTCTGATTTTAAGAATGAATGGATTGACTATATAGAAGAAGAGTTTAACCAAAGGGAACAAGGCTCTTGGTTTATGAATAATGGTATTCCAACCTATATTACAGGTACTCACTACATGTATTTGCAATGGACCAAAATTGATATAGGTCATCCTGATTTTAGAGAAGCTAATAGAATTTTTTATATATTTTGGGAAGCATGTAAAGCTGATAAAAGAAGTTTTGGAATGTGTTATCTAAAAATAAGACGATCAGGTTTTTCTTTTATGAGTTCTTGTGAAGGAGTAAATACTGGAACAATAACAAAAAACGCCAGAATAGGTATTCTTTCTAAGACTGGGTCAGATGCAAAAAAAATGTTTACTGATAAAATAGTTCCTATATCAAACAACTATCCTTTCTTTTTTAAACCTATACAGGATGGTATGGATAAACCTAAAACTGAATTAGCTTATCGTGTACCTGCATCAAAGATTACTAAGAAAAACATGTTTAAAGTTGATGAAGAAACTTTAGAAGGATTAGACACAACTGTCGATTGGAAAAACACATCTGACAACAGTTATGATGGGGAAAAACTTCAGCTACTGATACACGATGAAAGTGGAAAATGGGAAAGGCCAGAAAATATATTAAATAACTGGCGTGTTACAAAAACATGTCTTCGTTTAGGTAGTAAAATTATTGGCAAATGCATGATGGGTTCTACTTCAAATGCATTAGATAAAGGAGGGCGAAACTTTAAAGACTTATTCAACGATTCCGAAGCCACAAAAAGAAACGCTAACGGACAGACAAAGAGTGGTTTATATAGTTTGTTTATTCCTATGGAATGGAATATGGAAGGGTTTATTGACAGACACGGAATGCCTGTATTAGATACTCCATCAGAAAAAGTTTTAGGTGTAGACGGTGAAAACATACACCAAGGTGCAATTAATTACTGGAAAAACGAAGTTAATTCTTTGACGCAAGATCCAGATGCTTTGAATGAATTTTACAGACAATTTCCACGAACAGAGTCACACGCTTTTAGAGATGAAAGCAAACAATCTATTTTTAATCTTACTAAAATATATCAACAAATAGATTACAATGATAGCTTAATAAAAGAGCATTTTATAAGTCAGGGGTCATTTAGTTGGAAAGATGGAATTAAAGATACTAAAGTAATTTGGACTCCAAACAAAAGAGGAAGATTTTTTGTAACTTACATGCCTAAGGTAGAGTTACAAAATAATGTAATAAATAAAAATGGAAGATATTACCCTGGCAATGAACACTTAGGTTCATTCGGGTGTGATTCTTATGATATTTCAGGAGTTGTTGTAGGTAAGGGATCTAATGGTTCATTACATGGTTTGACAAAGTTTAGTATGGAAGAAGTTCCAAGCAATCATTTCTTTTTGGAATATATTGCACGACCACAAACAGCAGAAATATTTTTTGAAGAAGTTTTAATGGCATGCGTTTTTTTTGGTATGCCAATTTTAGTTGAAAATAATAAACCAAGATTATTGTATCATTTAAAAAATAGAGGTTATCGTGGGTTTTCTTTAAATAGACCAGATAAAATATTTAATAAACTTTCTAAAACTGAAAAAGAATTAGGGGGTATACCTAATACATCTGAAGATGTAAAACAATCACACGCTTCAGCTATTGAATCTTACATTGAAAAATATGTTGGGATTGACACAAACGGAATAAATAGGGTAGAAGGAGACATGGGCGACACGTATTTTCATAGAACATTAGAAGACTGGGCAAAGTTTGATATTAATAACAGAACCAAATTTGATGCTTCTATAAGTACAGGTTTAGCTATAATGGCAAATCAAAAACACATGTACACACCGACTGTGGAAAAGAAAAAAATAAGCATTAACTTTACCACATATAATAACACTGATAAAGTTAGTCGAATAATTAATAGATGAAAGACGTTACAATTAATTTAAAAGCGGCTGCATTTCCTGACGAGTTTGCCTCTGATTCACAAAAAGATACTCCCGAGTATGGATTACAGGTAGGTCAATCTATACAATATGAATGGTTTCGTAATGATGGTGGGTCTTGTAGATATTTAAACCAATGGGATGAGTTCAATAGGCTACGCTTGTATGCTCGTGGAGAACAATCAGTTCAAAAATATAAAAACGAAATAGCAGTAGATGGTGATTTATCTTATCTAAACTTAGATTGGACACCTGTACCTATTATTCCTAAATTTGTAGATATAGTAGTAAATGGTTTAAACGATAGATTGTTTAAAGTAAATGCATTTGCTGAAGACTCAATGTCTGCAGAAAAAAGAGATGAGTTTCAAAAACAAGTTGAAGGACAAATGATTGCACGTCCGTTGTTTGAACAAATTGAAGAAGACTTTGGTTTGAATGTGTTTCAAATGGATCAAGAACAACTGCCTGAGTCAGATGAAGAGTTAGAGCTTTTTATGCAAATGAAGTATAAGCCAGCTGTTGAAATAGCGGCTGAAGAAGCAATAGATACTGTTTTAAATAAAAATCATTATAGTGATATTAGAAAAAGAGTGGATTACGACATTACTACTTTAGGAGTAGGTATGAGTAAACATCAATTTCTACCCGGACAAGGAATTGAATTAAACTATGTAGATCCTGCAAGTGTAGTTTACAGCTACACAGAAGATCCATACTTTAAAGATTGTTTCTATTGGGGAGAAATTAAAACCATTCCAATGTCAGAATTAGTAAAAATCGATCCAGATATTACTAATGAAGATATGGAAGAAATCTCTAAATATAGTCAAAGTTGGTATAACTATTATAATAATTCTCAGTACTACGAAAATTCTTTATTCTATAAAGACACATGTACTCTTCTTTATTTTAATTATAAAACAACACATTCTTTTGTTTACAAAAAGAAAAAAATGCCAGATGGTAGTTTTAAGACTGTAGAAAAAGATGATCAATTTAACCCTCCTCAAGAAATGATGGATGAGGGCAACTTTGAAAGAGTAGAAAAAAGAATTGAAGTTTGGTATGATGGTATCATGGTAATGGGAACAAACATTTTATTAAAATGGGAGTTAGCAGAAAACATGGTAAGACCAAAGTCAGCAAGTCAACATACTTTACCAAATTATGTAGCATGTGCGCCAAGAATGTATAAAGGAACATTTGAGTCTTTAGTTAGAAGAATGATTCCCTTTGCAGATTTAATTCAAATAAGTCATTTAAAAATACAACAAGTTATCTCAAGAATGGTTCCAGACGGAGTCTTTATAGATGCCGATGGACTAAATGAGGTTGACTTAGGAACTGGAAATGCATATAATCCAGAAGACGCTTTACGTCTATACTTCCAAACAGGTAGTGTAGTTGGTAGAAGCTTTACTCAAGATGGAGAATTTAATAATGCAAGAGTTCCAATCACTCAGTTAACTGGAAATACTGGGACGGGTAAAATGCAAATGTTAATTCAAAACTACAATCATTATTTGGATATGATTAGAACGGTCACAGGTCTTAACGAAGCACGTGATGGCTCTACTCCTAATCCTGATGCTTTGGTTGGGGTTCAAAAATTAGCAGCGCTAAACTCAAACACAGCAACAAGACATATTTTAAACGCGAGTTTATTTATGACACAAAGAATGGCAGAAGGTATAATGTTAAGAACTGCCGATGTATTACAATATTCTGATTTTAAAGATCAGTTTGCTATGCAAATAGGTAAATATAATTTAAACCTTCTCGATGATATTAAAAACTTATACTTATATGATTTTGGTATATTTTTAGAATTAGCTCCAGACGAAGAGCAAAGAGCTATGTTGGAACAAAATATTCAAATGGCTTTATCTAAAAATGATATTAATTTAGAAGATGCTTTAGACATAAGAGAGATACATAATCTTAAAATGGCTAATCAACTTTTAAAGCTAAAAAGAAAACAAAAAGCTACAACAGAACAACAAGCCGCTATGCAACAACAAGCAGCACAAGCTGAAGCACAACAAGCCGCTATAATGGCTCAAAGCCAAGCTGAAATGCAAAAACAACAAATGATGTTGCAAAATGCTATGCAACTTAAGCAAGCTGAGGTTGCTATGGAGATTGAGAAAATGAATAATCAAGCTCAATTAAAATCTGTATTAATGGAGAAAGAGTTTGCTTTTAATATGCAGCTTAAAGGAATAGAACAATCTCAAATTGATCAAAGAGAACAAAGTAAAGAACAAGGTAAAGCTGATAGAATAACAATGGCTAACTCACAACAATCTAAAATGATAGAGCAAAGAAAACGAAATTTGCCACCTATTCAATTTGAGTCTAATGAAGACTCTTTAGATGGTTTTGACTTTGCTGAATTTAATCCACGATAATGAGTAAATTAAAAAAATCAGAACGTAGAAAAAGAACTGTTGTTGATAGTCAACCTACACGAAAAAAAATAGTACAAAGAAAAAAGTTAACAAAGAAATTAACACCTGAGCAAAAAGCTGCGAAAAAAAAGAGTCTTATAAAAGATATACCTAAAAATATAAAAGAAAGAAGATTAGGTGCTTCTGGAAATTTAGGAAACATAGGAGCTGGTGTAAAGGGTTTATACAAAGCAGGTAAATGGATGCTTAAAGAATATGCACTTGGTAAAGCCGTAGAGAAAATAGACAAAAAAATTAGCAAAAAAAGTTAACTATGTTTGGTGACTTTAGTATTGAAAAATTTAAAAGGACTTCTTACCCTAAAGATTTTAGCTTAAAAACTTTAGATGAAATTAAGTCATTAAAACTAATTCCTATTGATGCAGACTACGCAAATAAATATGATAATCTAACAAGGGTTTTTAAAAGTTTATTTGAAAAAAGAAAAAGAAATTATCCAAAAAAAATTGTTGAAGATTTAGTAGAAAATTCACATGATGTTATTATGAAAATAAAAGTTTATCATAATAGACCAAGGCCTAATGTATTAGCTAAAAAATTAAACATTAACTTACCTTATCATCATTTAGATAGCGCTCAAACTCCAGCATTTCCTTCTGGGCATTCTGCTCAAGCAAAATTAGTTTCTTTAGTACTATCAGATATGTATCCTGAAATGCAAAACGAATTTAATAAATTATCAGATCATATTTCTCAAAGCAGAATTGTTGCAAGAGTTCACTATAAATCAGATAAAATAATAGGTGAAAAGTTAGGCGAAAGCCTTTACAATCACTTAAATAAATAGCCAAAAAGTATAAATAAATAAGTATTAACTTTGTTAAAAATAAAATCAAATGGAATTAAAAGTAAAAGCAGTGGATGGCAACGCTCAAAAATCACAAGCCGAAATTGAAGAAAAGTTGTTAAAAGAACATGAAGTTCAAGAACAACAAGTAGTTGAAAATAAAGTAGATTTAACAAGCAACGAAACGGAAAGCGAACCTATTAATAGTGTCGAACCCGTTGAAGCTGTTGAAACTACAGAAAATAGTACTCCCGCGTCAGAGTTAAATGACGATGAAGTTCTTTCTTATATTAAAAATAGATATGATAAAGACATTAATTCTGTTGAAGAGTTATTTGAAACGAAAGAATCAAATGAGGTTTTACCAGAAGATGTTAAAAAATATTTTGATTATAAAAAAGATACCGGACGTGGCATTGAAGATTTTGTAAAATTACAAAAAAACTACGATGACATGGACGAAGATGATGTTTTAGCTGATTATTTAAATGCTCAAGAAGAAGGTCTTGATGCTATAGATATTCAAGATATAATGGAAGATAAGTTTGGATACGATGAAGAAGTAGACGAAGTTAAAGACATTAAGAAAAGAAAGTTAGCTAAAAAAAGAGAGCTTGCAAAAGCAAAAAAGTTTTTTTCTGAACAGAAAGATAAATATAAAATACCGCTTGAGTCAAGTCGGGATGGAATATCTGAAGAACAGCAAAAAGATTTGACTGCTTACAAGGAATATGTAGAGAAATCAAACACTCTAAAGAGTCGCCAGGATGAGGCTCATGATTATTTTACTAAACGTACAGATGAAATTTTTAACGATGATTTCAAAGGTTTTGAATTTAGCGTATCTGACGATAAGAAAATTAATTATAAGCCTGGAACTAAAGAAGAACTAAAAAACAAACAATCAAACCTCAATAATTGGTTAAGTACATTTATTGATGAAGATAAAGGATTAATTAAAGACGCTAAAGGTTATCACAAAGCTGTATCCGTTGCTATGAATCCCGAAAAGTTTGCTAAGTTTTTTTATGAGCAAGGTGTTGCAGCAACAGTAGATGATGTTGCAAAAAAATCTAAGAACATTAATATGGATGTTCGTAGAACCCCTCAACTTAATACTAAAAATAGTATTAAAATTAGACCCGTTGGCGATACTTCAAGTGGAAGAGGACTCAAAATTAAAAGTATAAAAAAAGTTTAACAATTTAAAAATTAAAAAATCATGGCAGTAAATATAGCCCCAGGTTTCGATTTGCAACCATCAGCACAACAAGTGCCTTTGGAGCAAAATTACATTAACAATTTTGATTTCTTAAATCAGTATCTTCCGGATACTTATGAAAAGGAATTTGAAAGATATGGTAATCGAAGCATTAGTTCATTCCTACGTATGGTAGGAGCAGAAATGCCTTCTAACTCTGACCTTATTAAATGGGCAGAGCAAGGAAGATTGCATATTAAATATTCAGCATGTACTTCAGCAGCCGCTGCAGCTACAGACGCAGGAGCAGTTTGGACAATTCCTAACAACGCAGCTAACTTTAACCCAGGTATTACAGTACCAACGGGAGCAAGTGGAGCGCGTAACGTGTTAAGAGTAGGACAAACTTTAATGATTTCAGACAACACGCCTGGATCAAACCTTACAAACAAAGCAGTTGTAACTGCTGGACCAACAAACGCTAACCCAAACACTTTTACAGTAGCTTATTACGAAGCTGGTGGACAAGCTGTAGCGGCTGGTGTATCTTGTGACATATTCATTTACGGTTCTGAATTTAACAAAGGAACAGAAGGAATGGTAGGATCATTAGAATCTGACGATTTATTCTTTAGTAATAAGCCAATTATCATTAAAGATAAATATTCAGTATCAGGATCTGATATGGCTCAAATAGGTTGGGTTGAAGTAAGTGGAGAAGACGGAGTAACAGGATACTTATGGTATCTTAAATCTGAACACGACACAAGATTACGTTTTGAAGATTACATGGAGACAGCTATGATTGAGGCAGTACCCGCTGAAGCAGCTTCTGGAGCAGGAGACTTTTTCCAAGGAACTGGAGCTGGAGCATCTGCAGCTAATCTTAATGGTTCTGATGGTGTATTCTACGTAGTAGGACAAAGAGGTAATGTATTTGGTGGAGGTAATCCAGCAGTATTAGCTGATTTTGACAACATCATACAAAGATTAGATAAGCAAGGAGCAATTGAAGAAAATGTACTGTTTGTAAACAGACAGTTCTCATTTGATATTGACGATATGTTAGCAGCACAAAACTCTTATGGAGCAGGTGGTACATCATATGGTTTATTTGACAATGATGAAGAGATGGCTCTTAACCTTGGATTCACAGGATTCCGTAGAGGTTATGACTTTTACAAGTCAGATTGGAAATATCTTAACGATCCTACTATGAGAGGTGGTTTAACTGCAGGAGCAATCAACGGACTTTTAGTACCGGCTGGTTCAACTTCAGTTTATGACCAAGTCTTAGGTAAGAATGCTAAGAGACCTTTCTTACACGTAAGATACAGAGCTTCTGAGTCTGAAGATAGACGTTACAAAACTTGGATTACTGGTTCTGCTGGTGGTGCAAGAACATCTTCTTTAGATGCAATGGAAGTGAATTTCTTAACAGAAAGAGCAGTTTGTGTTTTAGGAGCAAACAACTTCTTCTTATTTCAAGATGCATAGTAAATAGTAGTAATAGTTACCCTCGTTGTATTGACGAGGGTAGTTATTATTTTTTTTAAATCAAATTAAATTATATTATAATGAAAAAAACAAAAGAAAAATTTTCAAACAAAGCCTATAGATTATTAGGCGAAGCAGCACCATTGTGCTATATGTTGGCATCCCGCCACACAAGAAGATCACCCTTATTACATTTTGATGAAGATCAAGGCATAAACAGACCCTTACGTTATGCGCGTAATCAAAAGTCACCTTTTGAAGATGAGCAAGATGGTAATGCAGTTTTAGAGCCAATAGTTTTTGAAGATGGTATGTTACAAGTACAGAAATCTAATCAAACACTACAACAATTTTTACACTTTCATCCATCTAATGGAAAAGTGTTTGAAGAAATAAACCACGAAAGAGATGCGGCTATGGAGCTTCAGTATGTTGAAATGGGATTAGAAGCACAAATTATAGCTAAAGAATTAAAAGGAGATAAACTACTTACAGTATGTCGAGTTTTAATGGGAGGTTATGCTGATAATCTTACTACTGCTGAACTACGTAGAGATGTATTAATTTATGCTAAGAACAACGCTGATGATTTTTTAGACACGGTTCAAGACCCTATGTTAGAATTATATGGTGATGTTGTTACTTATTTTAATAATACTTGGTTGGTATTAAAGAACAATGGTAAAGATGTATATTTCAATTTACCAAAAAACAAAAGTAAACTTTTATCTGTACCGTTTGGGGAAGATCATTATCACATAGTGGCTTCATATTTCCAAGTGGATGATGGTGTAGAGACTTATAAACTGTTAAAGAAAAAGGCTGAAACTAAATAATTAAAGTTATTGTATCTTTGTCTTGAGAATTGTCTCATAACCCATTAATATTTTTACCTATGGAAAAGTTTATTAAATTATTTAAGTCTGGTACCGGACAGAACAAAGGCAACATTTTAATTCCAGTTGCTGGAATTATGGAAATCAAGCAAGAAAGTGACACTGTTGTCAATATTTTTTATGCTGGAAATTCAACTGCTCAAGCAGCTGGATCAATTAACTATGGCGCAGATGCTGCTCAAACAGTACCTGCTGTAACTAATGTTGTACAAGCGTACAAAATTACTCACGATGCTGTTGTAGCTAATTCTTCTTCAATGAAAGATTGGTTAAATGATGCTGTTGAGAAATCTTTACAGTTATCATGGCAACAACCAGTTTATGCTCCAGGAGGATTACCTGTTTCAGCTGCTTCTGCTTATGTAGCGGTGACTATTACAGCTATTGAATTAGGAGTAAAAGCTGCTGCTGATGTAGCATAGTGATTTAAATTACTAACTAACTAAGAAGAGGTTACAAATAAAGTAGCCTCTTTTTTTTTTGTTATATTTGTAAAAAGAATAACAAATGATTAACTCCATTAGAAACACCGTAATGGCGGTAGCCAATAAAAACAATTACGGCTACATTACCCCACAAGATTTTAATTTATATTGCTTACAGGCTCAAATGGATTTATTTGAGGACTATTTTTACCAATATAATAGTTGGGTAAATAGAGAAAACCAAAGAACTTCTGGAACTGGATACGCTAATGTTGTAAAAGGATTAGAAGAAGTAATTGATAGTTTTTCCGCAGAAGCTTTTTTAGGTCAGTTAGCTGCAGATACAAATCTTACAAATAAATATCAACTACCAGCTGATTACTATTTAATAAATAAATTATTTTATTATCCAGCAGCATTATATACGGGAACAAACACAGTCGTAACTGCATTTAAATTGACAGATACCACACAATCTTTTGTCTCCACTCCTTCAGGGATGTTAAGCCCTGACCTTGGAAGTATTATTGTTAATACCACAACAGGTCAACAATGTTACGTAACAGCCGTAGACAGCTCTACAGTGCTTTCTATAAGTGCAAACATCATGACTTTAAATGACAGTTACACTATATATAGAAATACTAATATAACTGAAGTAGAAAGAATTAATCAAAACAAATTATTTTTACTTACAAGCTCTAATTTAACAGCTCCAACAACTCAATATCCCGCTTATGTTTTAGGTGGTGCAAGTTCAAACGTAGTAGCTGGTCCAAATTCAATTGTTGGAAATACTGTAGAAGTATATCCTACCACAATTAGACAATCTTATGCAATTAAAACACAATACATAAGATATCCTTTAGCACCACAATGGACTTATTTAGAAACATCTGGTAATGATCCAATATTTAATCCAGGTGATGCGTTATATCAAAACTTTGAATTACCTATTTCAGACGAACCAAATTTAGTTGCTAAAATTTTACAATATATTGGAATTGAAATTAGAGAAAAAGAAGTATACGAGTTTGGAACAACTGAAGAAGTAATAGACACCCAAGAAACAAGTTAAGATGGCATATATAAATCAATATCAATATTATACAAATTCAGGAACTGCTCCTACAGATGAAAACTGGGGGTCATATCAGTATGTATATTTGAAAGACATAGTAAACAATTTTATGTTAATGTATCAAGGAAATCATGAATTGATAAACAACATTAATAGATATCAAATTATGTTTCATGCAAAGCGTGGTATTCAGGAATTGAATTATGACGCTATGAAAGAAATTAAGATACTACAATTAGACGTTGGAAATAGCTTACGATTTGTACTGCCTTCTGATTATGTAAATTGGGTAAGAATATCTCAATTTAGAAATGGTGTATTATATCCAATGAGTGAAAACATTCAAACCAATTGGAGTTCTGCATATTTGCAAGATAACCAATCTAACGTATTGTTTGATCAAGATGGTAATGCATTAATGCCTCAGGAGTCACAAGTAGATTTAAGTAAAGGATCCCCTGGTATATATTTAAACAATCAAAGTATTTTTAATAACCAACCAGGAACAAATGTAGATGGGTGTTGGTATTTTAGTTACGCTATAGGCGCAAGATTTGGTTTAAACACCGAAACCGCAAATGCAAACCCTACATTTAAAATTGACAAACAATCTGGAGTAATTAACTTTAGCTCTATGGGAGGTGGCTCTGTAGTTTTAGAATACGTGTCAGATGGTATGGAGGGTGGAAATGATTCCCAAGTAAGTGTCAATAAATTGTTTGAAGAATATATATATGCTTATATTAAATATTCTATTTTAAATTCAAGAGTAGGAATTACAGAATATGTAGTTAATAGAGCAAGAAAAGACAAATCATCTTTACTAAGAAACGCAAAAATTAGATTAAGTAACATTCATCCTGGAAGACTTTTAATGAATTTAAGAGGGCAGAATAAATTAATTAAATAATATGGCAATAGTAACTACTAATTTTATATTAGGTAGAATGAATAAGTCTATCGATGAAAGACTTCTTCCGCCAGGTGAGTATATTGATGCTATGAATGTTCGTTTAGGTTCTACTGAAACCACCGAGGTGGGTGCGGTTGAAAATACTAAAGGTAATTCACAATTGACTACACTTGGATATGACAACACTGCTTTTAGTCCTAATTCAAGATGTATAGGGGCATATGAAGATGGTGCTAACGAAACTGTTTATTGGTTTGTTCATGATCCCTCTAATACAAAATTTGGTAAACTTGACACAATAGTTTCTTTTAACACTAACACTAATTCATTAAGATACCATGTTATAACTATTGACACATTAAATTTTGACCCTAAATTTTTAATTACTGCAGTAGAAAAAATAGAAGATTTGTTATTTTTTAGTGATGGTTTAAATCCACCAAGAAAAATAAATGTAATACAAAATTATCCTTTTCCAAATGGAAATGTAGATAGTACAATTGATTTAGATTTAAATGTAATTCAACAAATACCTGGGTTTGAGGCAGCGCAAACAGGATATATTCCTTTAAGCTCTCCTACTTTTGAGTTACTTACTTTACCAGGTTCACAAAATTACATAGAAGAAAGATTTTTATCTTTTGCATATAGATATCGTTATAAAAACAACGAATATAGTGCTACATCATTGTTTAGTAATCCAGCATTTAAACCAGGACAGTTTAAGTTTAGTGTAAAAAACTACGATAATGAAGGAATGAAAAATCGTTTTAATGCAGTTAATGTTTCCTTTGGAACAGGAGACAAAAGAGTTATTGAAGTAGATTTACTTTTTAAAGATTCTTCAACAAACAGTATTTATGTAATAGAACGATTTAATAAATTAGATAGTGGATGGGCTGACAATACTACTAAAACATTTTTATTCACAAATGCTAAGATATATTCAGTATTAGGGGCTGATGAATTACTAAGGCTTTACGATAATGTGCCTAAGAAAGCGCAGGCGCTTACTATTATGGGTAATAGGTTAATATACGGTAATTATACCGATGGTTATAATATCACAAATAGTTCAGGGCAAAGCATCCCTATGGATTACTCTACTGAATTATTAACAAAACCTATACTTCAACAAGATATGACACCTCCTATTTTAGTAAATGGTGTTGCATATACGATTGACCCAAACACAACTGTAACTGCTACAAATGGTAGAATTAATTTCGATTTAACCGAAGTATCAGATAAATTAAAACAAAATGCAGTGATTGGTTTTTCTTTAGATTTTGAACACTCTTCACTATCTGGAACTACTACAACTGATTGTTACGAAGCTAACGAGTTATTTGTACAACCAAATTTAGATTTAAGTTTTAATGTTATTTTACAGCAAGATTATACTTCTGTTTTTTCATTATCACAAAGTTCTGAGTTTGCAAATGCAATAGGAACAGTTTTAAACTCAAACTTTAATCCAATAGCTACAGCTTCAGAAGGAGTATCATTAACAGATAGATTTAATGTAATAATTGTAGCACCAGCAATAACTTGTGCTTTCACAAAAACATTAAGTGGAATTGATGATCAATTAGTTCAACAACCTTTTAAAATAATAGCTACTGCAGGAAGTAATACTATTGGCTTACAAATACCTGCCATGAAATTTAAAAGTGTAGGAGATCCTACTGCTGTTCCACCAGTGCCTGATACAGACATATATGAATACTACAGATTTATAGGTGGTTCAAGTTTTTTCTCATCAGATGATGATTTAGGCTCATTGCATAGTAATAGAGATTTTGCTACTGGAATTGTTTATATGGATGATTACGGAAGAGCTTCTACTGTATTAACTGCAGACTTTAACACTATTAGTGTTCCCTCTGCAAACAGTACAAGTGTTAATCGAATAAAAGTGGTGTTAAACAATTATGCACCTTCTTGGGCTTCAAAGTATAAATTTGTAGTTAAGCCAAGTAAAGCAAATTATGAAACAATCTTTTCTAATTTTCAATATACCAATACAACAAACCAAGTAACTTATTTTAAGTTAGAAGGAGATAATCAAAACAAAGTTAAAACAGGAGACACATTAATTGTTAAGACAGATACTTCTGGACCTTTAACTACATTAGTAAAAACAAAAGTATTAGAGGTTGAAGCAGAAGGTTCTAATTTTTTAGCACAAGATACGGTTGGGTTAGGAGAGACTTCAGAACAACTTGCAGGTTTATATATGCAAATTAAAGCAAGTAATTTTTCTGTTGTTATACCTAATGATTCTATTGTTGAATACGGACAAGTTAGTACTGCAAGAAAATCAAGTTCAACATGTAAAGCTCGTATTAATTATCCTTTTTTTACTACTGATAGTGACACAGGTGTTACAAACAACTATACTATACCTGCGGGAAGTACAATAATTGTAAATATTAGAGTAAGTAGAGCAGATCGAAGTAGTAGTTGTGAGGGATTTGATTGGCAATGGGATCAAGAATTTCAATCTCAAGACGAATATCCTGACGCAAGAAGATGGTGGCAAGGAGATAACATATCTCCAGCCTTAGCCGTGCCTGGAGCAGTTTCTGCTTCTGGAGACGGATCTATTGAAGCAATTTATAATAGCACACTTTTTAATTATAATGCTGACATACCTTGTACGCAAACTGATGGTACTCCAACTGGAGATAATGCAGTATTTTTTGCTTGGGGTCAGGATGTTTCTGGTGATGCTACTTCACCTTTAGGTTTAATTGTTAAAACAAAAAAACCAGGATGTAGTGGTGGATGGCCATTTAGAAGAAGTAGAGAAATAAAAATAAGAGCAGATATTACTGTAATACGAGCAACAACCTTATTGACGTTTGAAACAGAGCCTGTAGATGCTTCTGCAGATGTATTTTTTGATGCTTCAGAAGCGTACAATATAAGCTTAGATGTTCCTTCAGGTAACTATTTTCATGAAGCTCCTGGCGGTGGTGGAAATCAAAGTCAATCATCAACTCAACCTTTAGTTGTATCACTACCATTTATAGATTGTTATACTTTTGGAAATGGTGTAGAAAGTTTTAAAATTAAAGATGATTTAGCTGGAAGAGCTTTAAAGATGGGTCAAAGATTTTTAGCTGTTTCTAATCAAGATTTTAAAGAAGCAGACAGATTTGCTGATCTAACCTATAGTGGTATATTTAGCAGTAATGCTGGTATTAATAACTTAAATGAATTTAATTTAGGATTAGTAAATTTCAAAGAATTAGAAACCAGCTTTGGTCCTATTCAAAAATTACATGCCAGAGAAACTGACATACTTACTTTACAAGAAGATAAGATAAGCTATGTATTAGCCTCTAAAAATCTTATTAGTGATTCAGTAGGAGGAGGAGCAATAGTAAGTTCGCCAACTATCTTAGGAACTCAAATGGCTCGAATCGAAGAGTATGGAATTAGTTTTAACCCGGAGAGTTTTGCCGCTCATGGTGATAGTTTTTATTTTACTGATACTAAAAGAGTATCTGTAATAAAACTAACAGGAGGTCGTGCAGGAGAATCATTAGAGGTTATCTCTGATGCTGGTATGAGATCTTGGTTTAGAGATGAATTTCAACTTGCATTAGAAACTCAAAAATTAGGAGGATTTGATCCGTTTATGGATGAATTTGTACTATCAACTAATGATATAAAAGTACCAGTACCTCCAGTCATTTATGAATGTGGAATAGAATTTCAAGGCAGACAGTCTACTGAAGTTGCAACCTATACAGTTGATTTAACGTCTGTAATAGGAAACGCTCCTATAGCTTACAATGTGTCAAGTGGAAGCGTTACAATAACTGCAGTATGGAATGGTGTAACTTTTACAACTGGACAAGTTTCTGGTACAGGTAATCTAACTATAGCTAAAACAGCTACTTCACCAACTACCGCAGTTATAACAGTAACACCAAACGGTGCGGCAACATACACTATAATTCCAAAATGTGTTCAAACCACAAGTATAACTGTAGTAAAATGTGTTATAAGTTCTAATTTTGATGGCGGAAACAATACTCATGTAGAGTACAAGTGGGATGATGGTGTTACAATAAGCCCTGTAGATAGTGACGGAGTAGAACTTGGATCAAATTCGCAAATATTTAGCTTCTTTGATTCACAAACAGGAAACAGATCACAAGGAGTTTACCCATATGATGGAGTTGATTTAACTATGAGAATAAATAAATTAGCTACAGATAATTACAATTGGGAATATCCTCAAGATAACTTTAGATATTTATCTTCTACGACATTATATACTAATACACCTTCAAGTGTCGCAGCATTATTAGCTGCTTCAACTACAATTCCTAATAGTTTAGTAGTTAATCCTACAGGGACAACAATTAATCAGGCCACGGTAGGTCCAGCTACTACTCCAGCTTTTACTTTGCCAATTGGAAATCCTTACTTATATTTGATATATGATTTAAGGTTTACATCAGCACAAGATATTTGTTTTTCAGATGTATCAGCTTCAGACGCTTGTTGTTTATGCAATGTTCCTTGCGATAGTTTCCTTGGAAGCAATCGAACTAACATAGCATTTGTTTGTAGCCAGCCTTTATCACAAACGTATTACTTTACTGGTGATGGCGTAGAACCTGCAATTGGAGATTTAACATATAGTAATCAACAATGTGCTGGAAATACACCAGGAGTAAATATAAACAACTTACAAGCTGGTTATTATAAAATTAGTGGAAGTCAATATATACAAGTAAATAATTTTGGTATAATAATAGAAAAAACAAATTGCTAAATGGCTACAAGTTACGGAACATATTATTTTGATGGTATAAATTTTTCACAAGCCACATCTATTTATACAGATGCTGCATTAACGACTCTTGCAGCAAACGGATGGTATTCACAAAATGGAATTGTTAGACAACAATTAAATGGAGTGTTGTTAAACGCTCAACCTTGTAATGACTGTGCTGTACCTTGTGGTTCAGGTATTTCCGCAAACTTTTCTGGTACAGGTCATTTTAATGCAGATGTTGATTTAGCCAATAGCAATGGAGCTACAATAATATATGCCTGGATGGGATCAAGTATCCCTGATGGTATTATAACTAATTATAACTCTATAAATTATAATAGACTTACTTGTAAAAACAATCATAATGGTGTAGTAATAACTGAACAAGACGGAACGGTAGTTGATTATTCAGGATTTAATAATCAAGGAACTAACTTACCTACTTATGTAGGTAGTAATTCATACTCCCCAGTAGGAAGTACTACAGGAGTAACGAATTATAATTATGTAAATCCTACTGGATATCAAACTTTAGGAACAACACGTACTATTAGTGCTGTAAACACACAAGTAGGAACAACATCAAGCACCTCTCCTGTTTTTACAATGGTAGTACCTAAAACAGTAACTTCAGTTACTAATTGTAATGTTCAGATATTTGCACCTATAACTGGTACGCTTTTCAGATGGCAAATAGCTTGTCCTACAGCTCTCCCAAGTTTTCAAGGATCTGCTTTGTCTGCAGCCACAACTTGTCTTGCAAATACAGCTACATATTATTTTGTGCAAAATGCTATAGGAACATCTCCTCCTTTTACTGTTGATAGCAATACTACTCCAGAAGTAGGTAACTTTGTATTTCTTGATGTTAATGGGTCTACTTACATCAACGATTCATCTACTATAAAGTATATAATTATAGACTTAACCTTTGCGTTAGGAATACGAAATGGTGTAGTCGTTAGCATTCAATCTTGTACTCCGGTACCTTAAAAAAAACATATGTCAAATTACACACTAACATTTAATGATGATAGCCAAGGATGGCCTTCTTTTTATTCTTACTTTCCAGAATATATAATTGGAATGAATGCTTATTTGTATACATTTAGAAATGGCAATCTATATAGACATAATACAAATAATCAAAGAAACACTTTTTATGGTGCATTTACTAATTCTTCAATTACAAGTGTGTTTAACCCTTTTCCTACTAAGGCTATTAAGTTGTTTAAAACACTTTCATATGAAAGTACTACAGAAGATGCTGATCCTAATCAAGCAAGATGGGATTGTGTTAGATTAATAACAGACCTAAGTCAAGGTAATGTTGATGATTTAAATTTTGTAAGAAAAGAAGGGGAATGGTATGCTTATGTAAGGCATAATGACGGTGTTACTAATTTTGCTTTAAGGTATGCAAATGGTTTAGGTGCTGTTAATGGAGCGCCTACAGGACCCGCTACTGCATTAGTGGTTAGTTTAAGTCAAACAATTAGTAATCTTATAACATCTCATTCAACTGCTTACACTTTAGTTAGCGGTCAATCACCAGTTTTAGCTGGAGATATTACAACCGTAGATAGAACTAATAACACCATTACTATTGATACTACTGTTGCAGGAGCAACCGCACCTGTAGACACTAACTTTATTTTATTTGTAAATGACACCGTAGCAGAGTCTTATGGGATGCGTGGATACTATATGGAATTTAAATTAGAAAATGATTCTACTAAACCAGTTGAACTTTATTCTGTAGGAAGCAGTATGATGAAAAGTTATCCATAGATTTTTATTATCTTTGTGTTTAAATGATGTGATTTATGAGTGAGTCTGTTATAACACAGGATTATAGGCCAGAAGAAATTTTAAATTATGTAAATGTAAATAGAGGGATTCTGTGGGAAAGAATAGAATCTTTCAAACAAGATTTAAGTGATTACGATGAAGCCTTAGTCCATAAGTGTGGTACCGAGCAAAGCGATGAAATGAAAATTACTTACCCTTTAAAACAAACCCTTGAGGGTGGTTTGTATACGAGACAGATGTTTATTCCGAAGGGACATGTTATAATATCTATGATTCATAAACAACAACACCCGTCTTTTTTACTTGAAGGCAAAGTGTCGTATTTGACTGATAGCGGAAAACTTGTAACAATAGAAGCTCCGCATATTATTTTTACTCAAATAGGAACTCAAAGAGTATTGTATATGCATGAAGATACTAAATGGTGTTGTGTGTACAAAACCGATGCTAAAACTTTCGAAGAGGCTGAAGCAGATGTATATACTGAGGATTATAAAACTTTACCTCAAGAAACAATTAAAAAAATAAAATTATGTCAGGATTAGTATTAGGAATATCAGGTTTAGCAATAAGTTTAGGGGGCATGGGTATGTCTCTTGGGCAAGCTGCTAAATCTAAAAAACAAATGCGTAAAGCAACACAAGAAGCTAAGGTCTTACAATCTAAAGCAAAACTAAAAGCTGAAAAAGATTTTTACGCAGGTTTAAATGTTCCTTTAGATGCATTTGGAGAACAATACAGACAAACTTTACAGGCTAATCAACAAGGTGTTCAAGCCTTACAAGAGGGAGATTCACGTAATTTAGCCGCTGGTTTAGGAGGTCTTCAAGGAGCTACTGCTCAAGCTCAAGAAACCACACGTATAGGTATGCAAGATGCGTTGTATGAAAATGATAAAATGAAGGCAGACGCTAAGGAAACCATGAAGCAACAATTAATCAACATAGACTTAGGACAAGCACAGGATTCAGTTGCACGTTCAGAATTATATGGACGTGAAAGAAACACAGCAATGGCTGGTGCATTATCTTCATTAGGATCTGCAGTAGGCGCTGCTAATGATATAGTGCCTTTATTTGGTAAATCTGGAGGAGATGCTGCTGCGGCAGGGATATATCAAGATTTAGTTGATGCTGGAAAAGCGCCAATGTCAAGAAGTGCTAATCCAGAATACAGTAAGGCTGATGCTGCTGCTGCTAAAACAGCAGGTGGTACTTATGATATAGACCCATACTTAAAAGATGCGAATAATAATTATGTAACTAATAAATTAGAACCAGCAGATGCACAAAGGTTGTTGAGACAGCAAGGTTACGGTGGACGAGATATGAGAAGAATAAGAAAAGGTAAATATGACTATGCAACTGGTGAAAAAGGAATACAAGGTTATGATGATTTTGACATGTCTATATTTTACCCGGGTATTAATTAAAATAATCAAGAACAATTACAATGGCAGAGACTCCTAATAAATATTCGTTATATCAAGGGCAAAAACTAACAAGCACAAAAGTAGACTGGGGAACAGTTGCTTCTGATGTTACACAATCATTGTCTTTAATTGCTAAAGATCGTAAAGACAGAAAGCAAAAAATAAAAGATGATACCACTGATGCTTTAAATCAATTAGCTGAAGTAGAATTTGGAGCAGCCAATAGCATGAATGGTGTTTTGTTAGATGGTTCTAATTTTTCGCAAAAGACTATGCAAAATGCTTATGATTTAGTTTCCAGAGGTGTAATGGATATTAGTGATTTTCAACAAATTAAACAGCAGCAATTAGACGGCTATAAAAGTTTAAGTAATTACGCTAAGAGCTATAGCACATCTTATGAAAGCGCACTTGAAAATGTTAATAATGGCACTGCCGCTGGCATAGAACAAGCAATGAGAATGAGTGGTTTAAAGTTTGGAAATATGGATAACAAAAAACTATGGTCTGATCCTACTACAGGAAGATTAGTTTTAGTTGACATGGTAGAACAAACAGATAAAGATGGTGAAGGAACAGGAGAGTATTTTATACCATCGTTTAAGGGCAATGAAGAGAGGTTTATAACACCTAACGAAGCACTTAATTTTTCTCGATATGAGCAAACAGCTTTAAATTTAAAGGAGGATGTTTCAAAATACGTTACAGCTAACTTAGGTTCAGTAGTAAAAGATACTTTAAGTGAGTATTCTTTAGGATTGGGAGGTAAAGATTTAGAGAGTGTTACAGATTTTCGACAGATTTTTGATGAATTAGGCCCTGGTGAAAAAATGAGAAATGCGGATGGTACTGAAATGAATTTTGACCAGTGGTTAACTACTCAAGCACAAGGTGTAATATCTTCGGAAACTGATGCTGCTGAATATTTGTTTCAAGCTGGACAAATTGAATTTATAGAAGGAACAAGACCATCGGGTGATACTGATAACTCCAAAATTTATTTTACTGGTGGTGGTCAAGGAGAACCTGTTTATAAAGTAACTGAAGCTCAAATGGAGTTGGCACTAAATTTAGGTAAAAATGAGATTAACTCTCAATTAGACTTAGAAGTGAAAAAACAAAAAGGATTTGCGGGGTCCAGAAAACCAAACGATCCAGTAGGAGATAGAAATAGAGCAGCCGCTAAAGAAGAAGATGAAATAAACTTAGGTTATTTAGAACAAATAAATGTTCTTTTAACTGGAGATTTAACGGCAGCTAATAATGAAGCCCGTGATTTAATAGCTGATTTTAATAAAGACCTTACAGGTGACGACTTAAAAGAAAAAGGAATTAGAGGTATAGTAGTTACTAAAAACAGTATTAGAGTAGTTCCTATAAAAGGCGAACCATATGAGGTACAGCGATTTGAAGTTGGTGATGACGATACAAGAACTCAAAGAGCTGTTTCTGAAGATGCTTTAGGTTTGTTTAATAGAATAGTCTCTGGCAAATCAATCACTAAGAAGAAACTTAAAGGATATATTGACGCTGAAGAAATTGAGTTTGGAGACGTTAGAGAGGATCGTTTAAGTTACAGAGAGAAACAAAAAGCAATTGATAATTCTCTTATTAATAGAAGTCCTACAGTATCTCTTGATAATAAAGATCCTTATGCTTATATTGTGGATATATTTGGAGGCTCCTCAGACGACACGAGTGCTGGTCAAACCATGGGAACTCTTGAGGAAACAACAAGCAAGGTTATTGGAGCTATGATTCCACCAACAATAATGACATTAATAGAGTCAAGTGGATACCCAAATCCTTTAACAACTGTAGTAATGAACGATGACAATACTGGTGATGGTGCTAACACTATAACATTTAGTGTTGCTGGTGAGGATATTGTATTAGACTTTGATTCGGATCAATCCCCTACTTATATGTATGAAAAAATTGAATCCGCTATAGAAGAGGGAATTAAAAAAATAAACTTAAAAAGAAGAAAAGGTGATATTGCATACCAATTGACTTATGCTGAATGGGTAGCAGACGTTGGAACTGAAGAAAACCCTGGATCAAACCCAACTGGAGATACAACTTTAGCTGGTTTTAAAAATCACCTACTAAATAATTAATTATGGATGAACAAGAATTAGATCTTCTACTTGACTTAGTACAAAGCGGTACTAATGAAGCTGGAATTAATGACGCAAATTCTTTACGTGAAATTATTGAAAATGAGGGTATAGAAGTTTTTTACGACTTAATGCCTGAAGGTTCAGTAACATCACCTCAAGAATTAGCGGAACTTTTTCCTTCATTAAAAAAAAAAGACTCGAATCAACCAAGCCAAAACGAAAATGTTTCTTCAAGTTCCTTACCTTCGGTATCGAGTTCAGGTATAAAGGAGCCGAGCTTAGATTTGGACTTTTCTGCAGAAGACATTGATTTAGAAAAACCAACTGGAGAAAGATACGGAAACTACCAAAACCGAGGTGAAGAAAATACTTGGCTCGAAAGAAATCTTGGTAAAAATTTCATAACTGATTATTTTGGAGATTTATATAGAGCAGGCGCTCAAGGTATAGCACAAGGTTCTACTTTGGATGAAGCCTTACAATTATTTGTAGATGGGGCTAACGCAAGCGAAGAAGATGTAAAAGAATATTTAGACGTAGTAGGCAAAATGGATCAGTATGGTATGAGCGATGAAATGGCTCAATACAATAAAATCTATGAAGATGCCGGGAGAGGGCCTTGGGGCGTAATAAAAGGTTTATTTCTAACAAGAGGTCAAATCATTCCTCAAGTATTAGTATCTTCTTTATCATCTATGTTAAATCCCACTGTAGCGGCAGGAGCAGGTGTAGGAGCAGCAACAGGCGCTGTGGCAGCCGGAACGGTAGGAGCGGCAGCTGGTTCTATTGGAGGCCCTGTAGGTACTGCTGTTGCAGGAGCTTTAAGTGCTTCTGGTGGAGCTGTAGGTGGTATGTTCGCTGGGGCTTCAGCAGTCTTAGAAACAGGACTATCATTTACGGAATTTTTAAAAGAAGAAGTTGAAAAATTAGGTTTAGAGTTTGACGAAGACGGAGTATTAGAAACTTTAAGTTCTCCAGGAGTTATACAAAGTATAAGAAATAGAGCAGCTGGTCGTGGATTTACCATCGGTATAATAGATGGTATCACTCGAGGTGTTGCCAGTCAATTGGTTTTAAAACCAGCAAAAGCACTTGCAAAAACAGCAAAAGCAGCAGGGAAACAAGTATCTCGATTACAAAAAGCTAATAGTGCTTTAAAAGCAGCTGGTATTGAAGCAGTTGGAGGATCAAGTGGGGAAGTTGCAGCAAGATTAGTTGCAGATCAAGAATTAGATGCTTCAGAAATAGCATTGGAAGGACTTGTAGGAAACACTTCTGCATTACTATCTGTACCTCAAGCAATTACAGGAAAAACAGTAATAGAATCAGTAGCTGGTGAAAAAGCGCAAGCTCAAGTAGATGAAGTTACCGAAAAAGTAGGTGCAGTAAAGACTAAAGTGTTTAACAATATTAAGGATGCATCTGGTAAAGTCTATGATTTTACTTTAGGAAATAAAGGTTTAAATGTATTTAGAATACCCGTTTATGGTATTAAAAATAAAGCTGGTGATGTAACTTCTATGTCTAAAGACGAGATTTTAGAAATGATAACTACCATGTCTCCTGAAGATATTAGAACAGCACAATTTGAGGTTAAAAACGATCCGGTGATGCAAGAATTTATCACAACGGAAAAAGAAGCAGCGCAATTAAATTTAAACCTGCCAGATTATATTAAAGGAGAGAATAGAACTGAAACCATTAAGTTGGAAATGGAGCTTAGAAACATAAAAGATCCAACTCTTGAAGCTAATAAAGTTAGAGAAAAAGAAATAAAAACAAGATTAAAAGAGATTGTTGAAGTAGCAAAACTTGAAGCAGCTAAACCTAAAAAAACTAAAGTTGTTAAAACGCCAACACAAAGTCCTGCTGAAGTTCGTAAATTAGCATTAGATCAATTAGAAGCGGATGGTGTAACAGATCCAACCGAAAAACAAATAAACGATACAGTAAATGCCATTCAAAAGTCAAGCACAACGGAAGTGGATGCACAAGAATCTACCGAAGATAGCACAGAGGTGGGAGAAGGAGACCCCGATGGGTCACCTGCCGTTGAGAGCGGAACCGAAACAACCGATAAAACTCTCGATCCTGAGGCGCAAGCGCAAGAGGAAGTAGTATTAAAAGAGTTGAAAGAACAAGCTGCCGATCTTGGTATCGATGCTGATGCTGATGCTGATTCAACAGATAATACTGCACAAAGCTTAGGAAAACTTCGACAAAAGTTAATTGATGGTGGTAAAGAAAAAACAAATATATTTAAAAAAGTAACAGAACAAATAAATAAATCTGCAAAAAAACTTGGCATATCTCCTAATGAATATGTAAAAGGAATTGATCCAGAGGTTGCTAACGCAGAACGCGTTGAACGAATTGCACAAGATATAAAAAAGAAAATAGAGTCGCGTAGACCTAAAAAAATGAATCCTGCAGCTCGTCAAAAGCAAGTTATAACAGCTGTTGTTGAATATTTAAAACAAACTAAATTAGCTGAACAACTTAATGATGTTCAATTTGATGCATTAGTTCGTAAAATAAGTAAAGACTTAGGGGCTAAAGCGCCTACGCAAGCTTCAGTAAACAAAGCTTTTAAACTTGCCGCAAAAAGTAACCCAAAATTAGTTGCAATAAATGAACGATCTGGAATAAAAGGTCCAAGTAAGCCTAAGACTTCTAAAAAAGTTGTTGTTAATGAAAGAGTTGCCCTTAAGGAGCAAATAATATTACAATATAAAGCAGCTAAAGGGGCTGTTAAAGCATACAAAACATTTCTTAAAAATATTACCGCACAAGTCAAGTCATTAAAAAAAGCCGGTAAAATTAGCACAGCTCAAGTCACTGCATTAACCGAAGGTTTAAGTAGAGTTACACCATTTAGTCAAAAATCTGTAGACAGTTACTTAAAAAAAGTGGAAACTATTTTTAATAAAGCTGACTACGCTAATACAGTTGCAAAAGCTAAAAGATTAGTTAAAAGAGCTAAAACTAATTTAAAAAGTAAAGTAGGGGTTATAAAAGGAGATTTAAAAACTACACTACAAGATGTGTTTTCTTTAAGTCCCTATATTATTCCAGAATCTCAATTAAGTAATTACATGTCTTTATTAGAACAGTTTACTAAATTAGAACCTGGAACAGGAGAATTAAGTTTACAAGAATCTGGTGTGCTAAGACAAAAAGCTTTAGAGATATTAAATGCTATAGAAGCTGATAATGAGGTTAATGATAACTTATCAATAGATGACGAGGTTACACCTGATGATTACAATGTAGATGAAAATGTAGATGAAGTTAAGTCTATTAAAATAACTAATGAACAAATAAATAATATTGAAGGTAAAGATGGAAAAAGAATCGCACGATTTTTACGTAGCCTTACAGTAGATCAAATAAAAGGTTTAGCCAGAAAAAAGAAAGATGGCACAATGGATTATTCTGGTATTGAAACTTTAAAAGCAGTACTTAAAAACATCCAAAGCGGTTATGTTACGCAGGGAGCTATGAAAATAAAGCGTAAAGTAGTGGCTAATGACGGAATAAATACCGTTGGAAAGGTAATTACTGAAAAGTCTACTAAAGCAAATATTCTTAGAAACATTAGAAACTCGGTAAAAAGTATTAAAGCATATTTTAGAAGCACATCGACTACGTTAGAGCGTATGAGAGGTGGACCTTTATTTAACATTGATGATATAATTGGTAACTTTAACAGTAAGCTTACATATAGAAATACTTTTGGAAGACTGCAAAAAGCATATGAAACTTTTCGTGCATCTACTAACATAGAGTATGCTAAGATTGATGCTGCTGAAAAAGCTTTAGAGAATGATGGTGTAAATAAGCCAAGAAAGTGGTTTTCTATGGGTAGATCTCGAAACTCTGTAGTAGAATCAAAAACTAAAATTAGACTTTTTCAGTTACAAAGAGAATATTTGTCAAATTTTATAGATGGTAAACCAAATCTTAAAGCACCTTCTGCTATTGATTTTGTAAATGCAACTTTAAAAGTTTTAAAAGCAGCAACAAGAACCAATCAAAACCAAGTTGACATTATAACTAAAATAGCAAATAAGTTTACTGTAGATAGTCAGATAGATTTAGAGAAGTTAGAAAAATCATTTACTAAGGCGGAAAAACAATATCTAAAAACAATGGATGAGGTAAACAATAGTCAAGCTGAAAAGGCTTTGTTTATTTCTTCAATGCATGGTTCTCAAGTTGATTTGTTTAATAACTATAGCCACCACGCTTCTATTGGAGAAAGAAGTAAACAATTGGGAGTTTTACAGGATTTAGCAACAAAATATAATGAGAGCATTAATGGTAAAACTAAATCTGGAACAATTGAAACGCGAAAACAAGGTGCTTCAGCAATTAGTTTTGACCCATCATATTCTGCAAAACGTGGCTTACAAGCCACTAATATGGATTACTATATGACGGAAACTCTTAAAGAAGTTTCTGCAATAGTTGAAGGTCTTGTAACGAAGTTTGCTGATGATACAAATTCTACAACAACTCAAGTGCAGGTAACAAAAGCACTTGCAGCAGCATTAAAAGAAGTAAATCAAAATGTATTTATTAATAGTTTTAATGATGTTGGACCTATAGGCGAACTTATTAAAAAAGCTAAACGATTAGGTTACCAGGCAGCGCTGGCTTCTATTGCAAGAGGTGGAGCGGAGCTTATTGGTAATGTGAACATGCTAATAAGAAATCCTAAAAGAGCAATTAAGGGGATAAAGAATTTTACTGGTATGACTATTTTTGATGGAGCTACAGTTTATAATGCTGCAGTAAATTTAGGGTCAGGTGTGGTGTCTAAGCTTGCAGATTCAGATGTGTTAAAAGGTAAATACACAAATTCTGTTGATATGGGCGCTCCTACTCGAAGAAGTGGAGAGGCTGTTTCACGTTTAGAAAATGTACTCGGAATGATTAAAAGATTTAGCGGCTTACCTCAAATAGCAGGAGCGGTTAATAAATTGTCTAATAAAATACTTTCATTTCCTGATCAAGTCCTATCTCGACCCTTATGGTTTCAAACTTATTCTGACGCATTTGCGAAAGCCACAGGGATAAGTTTAACAAGCAAGGACTTTAAAAAAATAGCTGAGGGTGACTCCAAGTATTTAGGACCAGAGTTCCAAGAAGCAAGAAAAGCAGCTGTAGATGCTGCTGATAATGCTATAGTAGTATTGTCTACTTCTAATAACCCCTATGATGGTGTGCTTAAAATAATGCCCTCTGCTGAAGACGGAGCAAGTGCATCTGTACTTAAAGAAGTAAACGGGTTTTTAGCGCGTTACAGCCTGTTTGAATATGGAAATGCCACTCATGCTCTAATGGCGTTGTTTAACAAAGGAGAGATGAGTAAAATGGAAGCTGCTGCTATGTTGACTGGAACAACAATGAGAATGGCTTCATACATGGTAGCATATACTTTCCTTACGAATGTATTAGATGAAGAGCTATTTGATGCGGTTGATGAGCGTAAGGAAGATGATGATTTAGAGGACTTGATGGCTCGTCAAATGATAGGATCAATTGCCACACTTTTATTTGGTGGTAACATAGGTAACCTTGGAAGAATACCTATAAACTTTGCATTAGAGTATGGTATTAATGAACCTTTAATGGAAAGTTTGAGAAATGGCAAAGATTATGACCCTTATATACACAGTATGGTTTTTAGCCAATTAAATATGCAAGACATACAAAAGGGAGATATTGTAGAAGCAGGTATTAAAATTGGTGCAGGAGCATTTGGTCCTGCGCTAAACACTTTAAGAAGATTAGGTTTAGTTCTATCAAAGTCTCAAATGTCTCAAAAACCAGAGACTCGTAAGAAATATCAAGATGAATTAGAAGAACGTATGTTAGTCGAGGTTTTAGGAAATACCGGAATGTTACCTTTTTATAAAGATATTAGACGTATCATATTGAAACAAATGTTTGGTGCTAAAAAACTTACTGCTGAAGAAAAGCGTGCTGAAGCAGAATTTATAAAAAACAATAAAGAATTGTTTAAAGATTTAGACTTAGATATAGATACTGACTTGGATTTAGATCTTGATATTGATACAGACTTTGATATAGATTTATAATGGATCATTTTGACGAACATAAATGTATGATAAACAGTTATAAGATACTAACTGGTAAGGAGGACTATAAAGAATTGCTGGATAAAGATGAAAGTATTTATTTGGTTTTTAATCCTTCACAACCCGTTATTCCTATGGAAGATGATGTTTATGATAGTGTTAGACAGTACTTTGAAGATATTCAAGATTACAAGAAGTGTGCTGAAATACAATGGGCTAAATGTAAAGCTAAAAGTTCTTAGAGTAGTTTTTACGTTCAGCCTCCAGTTTATAATACAAAAAAGCTTGAAATCCATTTACGTGTGAGTCTGTTGGAAAAAAGTATTTCCAACCCTTAGACCTTCCTTTGTTTATATAGTAAAAAAAAGCAACCGCAATTTTTCCTCCAGTTTTTACAAAGTTCACGCAAGCACTATGATCTGAAGTTGGTATAATTTCTTGAACAGTAAATGTTTCGTTGTTTACATTTCCAACTCTATTTACATTAGAGTATCTGTCGGCAATTGTCTGGCAAAAGTCTTGTAATTCTATTGCTATTGTTTTATTCATATGTCATCTGTTAAGGAAACAATTAAGTCTGCCATTACTTTGCAAATACTTTGCGCAGTCTGTTTAGCGTCTCCGTTGTTACGGTCCATAAGATCTTCATAAAGATTATTTACAAGGTCATGACAATTGTTAGTCACATGATTAATATGCGCTATAGATTTTTTGTCCTCTTGACTTACTCCATTCATTTCTTATCTGTCCATAGAATCCAGTATAAATTTTCCAAGTGTAGGATTAATAGTTTTAATCGCTCGGTAAATTGATCTTGATTTAGTTTTTACTTCTGTTCTTTCCCTATTTGTACTGTCTAACCCAAGATTACAATACATTGTACAATCAATATGAAGCAATGTATCTACTTTTTTTTTGTCTGACCACGACTTAAATGACATAACTTTTTCTAAGTCCTCTGCATTATATTTAAGTTCCTTGCTCATAGAATTGTTTGCTTTCTAACTGTTTAGTTAGAGTTTGAATCTCCAAATTAAGTAAAAAAATCTTTTCTTCCAAATTTTTACGGTCTTGTTTGCTTATTGGTCGAGTCACATAGCTTGCTTCGCTTGTCCATTCTTTTGCTATTTTTTCTTTTAAAAGACCAACTTCTGGATTAAATTTAATGATAAAAGGAAGCTCTTTAACACCATGTAAAACAGTTGCATGGGTTCGTTGAACTGCTCTGCCAATTTCACTATACGTATATCCTAAACTCTTTTTCAAGAGATAGTAAACAATAAAACGACCTTCGACATAGATTTTAGAACGATTTTTATCTCTAATATCTACACCTAAGTTTTTACTTGTTATCCTTATAAGGTCCTGGATAATTAAATCTTTCATCAAGTTCTAAATATAAATCTAAATTAATAAAATCTAAATACTCATCAACATCTATAAATTTAATATCAGTAAATATAATGTCATAAGTAGTTGGTCTAATTATTTCAACAACAAAATATATTTGTTCATCAAAATGAGTTACTACACCGGCTAATAAATGTGAGACAAGATCATTAACTTCTAACTCAGGGCAGTATTCATCCACATATATAGCAATAAGTGTAGATAAAGATCCTGGCACATCAGTTAGTGCATCAAGAAAATCATCATCTAAATGATACCCTTTATCCTCTATATACGGAAACATTAACTCCATGCTTTTTAAGTTCTTCAATTCTATATTCCTGGAGTTTAGAGAGTTTCCCATTTGGTTTTTTTACTTCTATCAATTCTACATCTGAGTTTGGCGGTATAGCCAGCAAGTCTGGGATACCGTTTTTATTAGTCAAAGTTAGTTTAATAACGTAATAACCTTCAGCCTCTAACTGTTTAATTTTTTTTGCTTGTATTTTCTGCTCTGTCATTTTTATAATCCAACACAAATCCAATCGCCACTATTAAATTCATTCCTATTGATGATCCTACTTCAATCAAATCGTGAAAACTGTGAAGCGATAAATGCACGTGACCTACAACCCAAAAAGGTATGGCTAAATTTTGACTTATCCAAATTACTAAAAACTTTATAAATCTCATTCAAGTTAATGTTCTGATTCAGGCTTGCCACAATTTATACACCATCTTGCCTCACCAACGTGATTGTCATAAGTATAAAACATTTCGCACTTAACAGTTTCTCTCTCTTGATTTTTCATTATTTTTAATTTGAAGTTAATAAATCTTTTTTAAAATGATTTAACGTGTAATCTTTCTTTTTAACAACAGCTTTGTAAATGTCCTTTTCTATACCTGTCTTAGAAAATACCCAATAAATCTTATTTTCTTCTCGTTCTTTAGTTGTCATCCTATCTCTTGACTGCCAATAACTTGTAGCACTAAAATCTATATTGTAATACACTAAAGCTTCTGCTTGACGTAAACTAATACCTTCACGCCCGCTCACAATCTGCAGGGCGATAGTCTTATTGGTGTTAGTAAATTCTTTTAATGTTTCACATAAAGAATCTTCGTAAGCCTCTTTAAGGGCCTCTAACTCAGCTTTAAATTTATAGAATATTGCAATCTTTTTACCAAAAAATTTATTTCTTATAAAATTAGCCTTGTTATAACACAATACTTGTGATTTGCCACTCTCAAATTTTATAGTTCCAGAACTAAGCTGGTGTGTTTTTATCATTAGTTTAACCGGAGTGTCAGCTAAAATAACTTCATTTTCGCCTTGCACTATTTTATCTTTAGTTAAATCTTTTATGATTTTAGTTACATCACTACAAATGTCTACGTACAAAATCTCTTCGTTTGTCTCCACTTTAAATCCAGCTTCTTTTTGAGTGAATGCAATAGTGTAAGGTTTCATTGTCTCTAAAATATTTTGACTACCATTACTATAATCATTAATGAACATTCCATTTATCTTACGTTGTTTTATATGTACATAAGACTTTGCAAACTGATAAAAGTTTTTAAAAGAATTAAATGGGTTGGAAGGAATCCCACAGACTTGATGATACATTTGACTGTAAGACTCAGGTGTTGGAGTTCCAGACAATAGAATAACTCTGGGATTATTAATATCTATTAACCTTTCAATTTGCTGACATCTTTTATTCTTTTTAGGAAATGCTCCCAGACCATGTGCTTCATCTAAAATAATAACATCATAAATTTTATAAACATCCACCTTGTGCAAACTCTCATAATTTATTACATCTAATATAAATGTAGTCTTAGGAAGCTTTGCCATATCTTCTTCTATGCTTGATATGGCTTTTTTCTTAGTAACAAACAAAACATTGTGTGCATTTAACTTTTTACATATACTTAAACTTGTTAAGGTTTTTCCGGTTCTAACCTCCATAGCTAAATACAAAAACCCATAACGTGTTATAACTTGCGTGCCTCTGTACACAATATTTCTTTGGTAGTCTCTAAGCTTTATCATAGTCTAAAATAAATCTGTTTGTTCTTCTAACTCATGCTTAGTTCTAAACCTTATCCACCTCATAGTGGTCTCTCTGCCCTCTTCTGGTGAACAATCATACTTAAACTGACTAAATGCTATCAACCACTTATTGAATCGCGTACGGCTCACAGTCATTTTTGATTTAGGTGCAAAATCAGGATTGTCTTCTACAAAATCATTGTATAATGTAGCCTTCGATACCTTGCCTCCTGGTTTTAATTTATCATTAATCTTATTACCTCCTATGACACCGCACCACTCAATAAATTCATGACCCGTCTCAGCAGATAATTTTCTAATTTTTAAGTTGACAAACTCACTTTTCTGTAGGCCTTTTTCTAAATACAATTGTAAACATTGGATCATATAGTTGTCAAACTGACACCACTCTTCATCATTCCACTCTCCGAACATAAGTTTGCCAAACTCTTTTAAAGGTGTATACTCTTTGTTGTAGTGATGCGCTAACTCTAACTCCCACTTACGTCTTTCAAAAGAATTACCCTTACCTTTTATGGCATAATTTGTTGTAATAGCAATCTTTGGAGATTTCTCAAATGGTATTTTAATAGCATCTTTATTCTTTTTCTCCAGACTTAATCCTTCAGTAACAACACTAAACAATCTCTCAAAGTCAAAGTGTTTTTTTACATCATCAAAACAAAGTATTTGTGTATCTGCAGAAACTAACTGATAAGCAAAAGACTTGTCAAAATTAAAGGACTTGCCATCAATAATTACTACTTTTTTCATGTGACTCAGACCGCTAACCCATAGACCTTTACCACTACCACCTTCTGGATTATCAGAAATCATTTCATCATTTAAAATAACGGCAGGACAGTAGGCTAAATTTTTCCATCCATGCAACATATATCCAATTGTAGACCTCATAGAGTTCTCTCTGTCTTCA
>TARA_R110002126_G_C10490437_1_pt1 | contig 35219 bp, 35 predicted proteins | sample TARA_R110002126 | Tara Oceans TARA_R110002126 (sample SAMEA4397536) | marine metagenome | biome: Polar Biome; feature: [DCM] deep chlorophyll maximum layer (ENVO:01000326); material: water (ENVO:00002006), including particulate matter (ENVO:01000060) such as... | depth 30 m | reverse complement strand
TTTTAGTCTAGTTGGAATAATAAGGCTACTTTTTCAGTAGCCTCTAAGAAACCAGCTCTTTTTTTATTCTCCATATTAAATGCCAAACCAATACAGTATGAGCTCAGCAATACTTTTTTATACGTAACCTTACGGTAAAGTACATATAGTAAATTTGTTTAGAATGTACTACGGCTTCAACTTTTTGTATTTGTTAGGAAGTATTTCTGTAAGTCTATTCGCTTTATGGTCAGTAATTACGTTTAGTACATAAGTTAACAATTTTAACGGTGCTACGTCATTAATTTTGTAGGTAGCAAAACAGGAATAAAACATCGCAATGAACTAATAAATAATGATTTTTAAGTCGCACTCTGTTGAATTAAATCCAAAGAAACCAATGTATCACTAACAAAGGCCGTCATAAGAATCACTACCTCTCACTTATTTAACTCAGTACTCCTCTATTGTAAGATATCATACTATTTTATTTATAAGGAGCTTTCGACTTTCTTCTTCCTCTAATAATAAAAAACAATCCTGTTAAAATTCCGAACAACCCAGCAACAACGATACATAGCAAAAGATAAAATGCAGGGATTAATAAGTTACCAGCAGGTTTGCCTAAATACACATATTTATGGTCTAATAAATAGCCAGCAGAAGCACCACCAAGATACAAACCTATACCAATGGCTATTAAAATAATAATTACTTTAAGAAATATTTTCATTTTACAAACGGTTTAAGATTGATGTTGACTTGTTTCTTATCGCAAAATACATAAGCAGCTAACTGCTATGGTTTCAACAAAAATAACTACAGCAGCAAAAAGTAAAAATCATATCTACCTTTTATGTAGAGCTTTTTACCTTAACAAGATAAATAAAATTAAGCATTTTATTGGCGTATTGCAACGGAGTGTTAAAGATACTCTTTTTGTAAAATTAAACTTAAGTAAGCGCCCCCAAACGAAAGAAAGTCTTTAAGATATCAGCATACCTCTATTTTTAATTAATCATTAGTAACCTTTTGAATTTAAATATCGATATGCCATCGAAAATCTAGACAAAAAATTATCTTTAAAAAACAGCTATATTCGAATTAAAAAAAGATTAACTATAGAATCTGGAAGTTTAGAAACTATACTTACAGTAGCATCAAGCTATTTTATTAATGATTTCGAAATAAGCATTTTCTGATTTTTGTCATATTAATTTTTAATTTTAACCGTTACTTTTACATTAGAGATGTTTCTAATGTAATAATTAGAATTAACCCCCTAAAATTCTTGAAATGAATTTACAAACAAGACAATCTATTGAAGAAGTAAAAAATGAAAGACTTTTAATTGACTCGTTAGGATACTTTACGGGCATATTTAATTCTATTTCTACCGTAACGGTCGTTTTAAATAGCAACCGGCAAATAATATTTGCTAGTAATGATTTTTTAAAAACCTTTCAGCTAACCTCTGAAATAGGTTTACTAGGTGAAAGGCCAGGAGAAGTTATATCTTGTGTACACTCAAAAGAGTCACCTTATGGTTGTGGGAACTCAGCCTCTTGCAATGTGTGTGGTTTACTTAACACTATTTTGCAAAGTGGCAAAACAAATGAAAAAGTTACAAAAGAAGCACGAATAACAACAGTTAAAAAGGGCATTACAGCTCCTTTAGAATTATCTGTAACCTCTGCCCCGGTGCGCTTGGCGAGTAGTCAGTTTTACATTGTAACATTAACAGACATAAGTTCTGAGAAAAGAAAATTACAATTAGAAAAAATATTTATACATGATTTAGTGAATTCAGCTGGAGGAATAAGTGGGCTCTCTGACATCTTGGAATTCTCTGAGAATGAGGAATCGAAAAAAGAAGTTGTAGATATCATTGGTAAAGCAAGTAAAGTTTTACTAGAACAAATTTTATCCTTTAGAAATATCTTATCTGCTGAATCTGGTGAGCTAGAAGTTACTAATTTAGAATTACAGTCTAATGACGTTATTGATGAGGCCTCTAGCCTTATATCAAGCAATAAAGAATTAAAAGCTAATATTACAAAATTCCCAAATAGTGAGAACATAACTTTAATTAGTGATAGAGTTTTATTATCAAGAATACTCGTAAATATGCTAAAAAATGCTGCCGAAGCTGAGGGACATGCAGATTCTGTTATTAGTATAGGATCAACCAAAAAGGGCGGTATCGTTCGGTTTTGGGTAAATAATAAGAAGGTTATTCCAGAAGATGTTCAAAAACAAATTTTTCAACGTTCATTTTCAACTAAAGGTAGTAATAGAGGTCTAGGGACTTATAGCATGAAGCTATTAGGCGAAAATTATTTAAAAGGAAACGTTGGTTTTACTAGTAATGAAGCGGAAGGAACATTTTTTTATGTTGAATTGCCATGTGCCTAAAATAGTATCGTAAATAATTGTAGCCCTTTCTATTGAGACATAAAGATGCCTATAACCGTTTATGTTTGACATACTATTGAAAAGAGATTCTATCTGAAAGGTTAACGGATTGCTTCTTGCCTAGCAATGAATAATAAATTGTCATTGCTAGGCAAGAAGCAATCTAAAAGCTCCCATAAAAAACCCCTTGCAGATTCATAAAAGAACTTTCTTTGTTGTTCAAATCTAACGCTTCACCTTTAAAATTAGTGACTTGTAAATTCAATTCTTTAAAAATACAAGCGGTTGCAGCATAGTCCCAAATAGAACCTCCGCCTTTTTCTTTTTTTGGAAATTTTAATAGTATTCCAGGTCTATTTTCTGCTACAGTTATAGCATTTAAAACAGAACCTGAGCCAAAATGCGCTTTCAATGTATCTAGGTTTAGTTTTTCTTTTTCACGATTCAAAATTTCCATAAATTCATCTTTTCTGGGTAAATCTTCTAAAGGTTTTTCGATCGTATATGTCAAATAATTGTTTGGTGATTTTAATTGCCAAGGTTTCCCATTTTTAAAAGCACCTTTGCCTTTAATCGCGTAGTATAAATTGTCTGTTTTGGGATCAAAAACTACGCCAATTTGTGGAATACCTAGCTTAGAAATCAACGCAATTGAAACTGAAAAACCAGTTTGCTTTTTTATAAAAGCCAAAGTGCCATCAATAGGGTCTATACACCAAAAAAAATCTTTTTTAAATCTGCTTTTATCATCTTCTTGTTCTTCTGTTAATAATCCTAAGTTATCCGTTTTACAAGTAGGCAAAAGGTGGGACAAAATAACGCGTTCACTTTTTAAATCGACTTCAGTTACTACTTGAGATGCAACGGAATCGCCTATCTTGTTTTCTAAAATAATAAAATCATCATCCATATATTTTTGAATGATTTTTCCTGCTTCTAAAGCTGCTTTTATGGCTATTTTTGCAAGCCTATCTACATCTAATTTCATAAGTTCTCAATTACAGATTTTGTTATGCGTTCGCTATAACTGTTTATCTTCCAATGTCCAGGACTCCATCCTTTTAAAAAACGATGAAAATCTGCCCAAGCCACGTGATATAAAGCACGCCATTCATTTTCGAGTGCCTCATTTTTTTTACCTAATGCCTGTTGTAAATGTCTAAAATATGTGTTTACTATTTTTGTTTCTAAACGTTCACAATCATTTTCATGTAAACAGCTACCAATAAAATAAGCTACATCTTTCATACCACAGCCGCCTCCTACATATTGGAAATCGACTCCTGCAACTTTGCCGTCGTTTCCAAAACAGAAGTTTGCCAATTTTGCATCTCCGTGTACAAAAGTTTTAAATGTACAATTATTTAATTTTTCGTCGATTGCAGTAGCCGCTTTTTTTAAATCAGAATCATCTAAAACGGCCAATTCTTGAGGTCTCGTTTGTAAGTGCCAATACGTACCTCTATCCCAAAGACCCGAAGGCGTTTTACCTAAATAACTTACGTGAAATTTTGCCAACCATACTAAACAAGCCTCAATTTCTACCCAACTTACATTTTGTTTGCGTAACGCATAACCTGCCGTATCTAAATCTTCTAAAACGATTAATACTTCATCATCTTTGTGTTCTATGGCATAACAATGCGGCAAACGGGCAATACTTTCGTTACTATAGGTTTTATACCAATGCGTTTCTACTTGGTAAGATTTTAGTTTTCTTTGATGCCCAATTTCTGAATTCCAACCTCTTGGATGTTGGGTTCGATTTGGCAATTGTACATTTTTAACCACCACACTTTTAAGCTTGCTGCCTTGTAATGCAACTCTTATAATTTTACCGTAACCACTCCACAATTCTTGTATCACTTCTTTTTCTTGTAACGAAGTTGCTCCTGTTTTTTTTAAAATTATTGATTTAAAATGGTCGTTCATATCACATCAAAAATAGATAATACTTTAATGAATCCAGGCCTTTTTAGATTTTATCATCTTTTAGACTTTATAGACCCATCAGGTTTTGAAAACCTGATGGGTCTATATCTTCAAAAAAAACATAAAAACCCTTTAAACTCTCTTTAGCCTTAAAAAATAAAATAAGACAGCTTTTGTGAAACAAACAATGGGTATTCTCTGGCCTATAGCACTTCAAGAACACCTTTAAATAAAGTAATCATTTTAGGTTCTGCTTTACCCGCAATGGCAATAATTTCAGCAATATCTAAAGGCTGTAAATTTTTAGGATCGCATTCATCTGTTAACACAGAAATAGCTGCACAAGGTACATTTAGTTGTTTGGCAACAATAACTTCTGGCACAGTACTCATACCCACAGCATCTGTTTCTAAAATTTGTAACATTCTGTATTCTGCCCTGGTTTCTAATTGTGGTCCTAAAACACTGGCATAAACTCCTTGATGTAAAAGAATGTTTTGTTGTTTGGCAATTTGAGTAATTTTAGCATTCAATTCCTTAGAATAAGGTTCTAACATATCTGCAAAAATATTTCCGAAAGTATTTGCACCTTGAAATGCTAAAGGTGAACTGCCTTGTAAATTGATGTGATCTTCAATTAACATTAAATCGCCTTTTTTGTAATTAAGATTTATGGCTCCTGCAGCATTAGAAATTAGTAAATTTTGAATTCCTAAACCGTGCATTGTTCTAATACCATATGTAACTTCCCAAGCATTGTAACCTTCATACAAATGAAATCTACCAGCCATTACCAATACTTTTTTCCCTGACAATTCTCCGTAAATTAACTTACCAGAATGAAATTCTACAGTGGCAACAGGAAAATTTGGAATCTCCTTATAGGCAATTTCTTTTTCAATGAAAACTTCATCAACTAATTTACCTAACCCTGTACCTAAAACAATGCCTATTTCTGGGTTTGTAATTCCGTTTTCTTTTAAAAAATTAATAGTTTCTTGTAGTTGCTGTTGTTTCATAATTTATTTTTTGTCATTATAAAAAATGAACGCTTGCAACAATCTTCTTAATCAAGAGATTGCTTCATTACATTCGCAATGACGTTTTATTGCATGATTAATTTATGCGTTTTCAATTTTCCATCAACATTAAATTTAACTAGATAAATACCTTTGTTAAAAGATGAAATATCAATAGTTTTTGATGTTATTTTAGCTTGATGAAAAACTTGTTTTCCTAAAACATTAAAAATACGTATTTCAGTAGAAACTGCATCAATATTTGAAAAGTGAATTTTATTTGTTGCAGGGTTTGGGTAAAATGATATTCTATCAATTGTAAACGTATCTATATCTAAAACCGAGCAATTATTAGAATTGAAAGGCGTAAAAGTACCTAAATCCCAAAAAGCAGTAAATTGCAAACAATAAAAGAAAACGGTATCGTATTCTGAAATATCAATATCACTAGAGATATTTTCCGTATAACTTTGAGCTCCAGAAAAACCAACTAAACCAAAAGAAATATTATCTAAAGTTGTAGGATTTAAACTTTTTAAATCAGAGATTGATTTACCTTCAGATTTAATTAAATATAACCTAACATCTGGCCCAGTAGCTGTACTATAATTACTTCCAAAATTAAGGGTAACTGAATTATTTGTATTTAAAATAACACTAATATCTCCAGAAACATTGTAAGAAGTTGAACTTGTATTGTTTCCAAAATTAGTAGCATTCTCAGTACATTGCGCATTGGTTTGTAAAAAGGTAAAACTTAAAAAAGCAATAAGTAAAAGTGTTTTCATAATAAATTATTTAGAGTTGATAAACCTATCCATAATTTCTGGAATAGCTATGATATCTTCATATACATCTATGTCGTTCTTGAACGCTAATAATTTCACTTTTTTATCATTTAAATCGGCTAAAGTATCTTTTCTAACACTTTCTGTCCCCCAATTTTTATTTTCAAAAATTTTTTCTTGCAAAGAATTCATCCCTAACAAATAATAACCACCATCTTCAGCAGGCCCAATAACTACATCATTTTCGTCTAATTCTGCAAATGCTTTTTCTATATTTTTAGAGGATAAATCATACAAATCGCTACCAATAATCATCACTTTTTGATAGCCTGCATCAAAGCCATTTTTAAAAGCATTTTGCATTCTAATTCCTAAATCTTCACCAAATTGTTGGTGTTTTTGGTAGATGGATGCATCCCAAATATCATTTTCTCTAACTTTAACTGAATAGTAAACTGCTTTATCAGCATTTACTTTAGATGAAATATCTCTAGTTCTATTTAATAAAAATTTATAGATTTCAAGTGCAGTTTCATCACCCACAGTTTTTGCTAAACGTGTTTTTGCTTTGCCTAATTCTGGGTTTCTGGTGAAAATTAAAAGGAGATTTTTATGCAAAATTTAATTTTATTTATCATTTCGACCTTGTGGAGAAATCTAAAAACATTTCTGTGAGATTTTTCGACTTCATTTCATTTCGCTCAAAATGACATTAATACTTAAAGAGAATACTAAAAACACTCTAATACACTTTTTTCCCTTTTTTGAGCCACTTACTCCAATCTTTATTAAAAGTATGCACTTTTTCTGTTGCGTTTCCTAAAGTATCAATTACTTTAAAATTAGCATTTTTCCACTCAAAAATTCCTCCATATAAATTATATACGTTGGTATAACCAGCTTCTATTAATTTATGAGCAACCGTTTCTGAACGAATCCCTAAAGAACAATACACTACAATTTTGGCATTTTTATCTTCAGGTAATCTAGCTTGTGTTTCTTTCAATTTAAACTTATCATAACCTACACAAATTGCGTTTTCTAAATGACTAACCTCAAACTCTTTTTGCTCTCTAGCATCTAATAATATAGCATTTGTTTTTGGTAATGCTAATGTTTCTACAGACATGTAAGGAACGTTTCTTTTATTCCATTTATTCAATAATTTATCTAGCTTTTTTTGTCCAAAACTTATTGAACTTATTACTAAAAAAAGAATATACAGTTTTTTCATATCATTTGAATTTTAGATTTCTTTTTTTACAGAAATGACAACTAACGTCTAAAAACTATTGACTTTCTACTAATTTAACAACATCCACCGCCATCATAATGAAAAGTAGAAGGAGAAAAGAAAATATCATCTCTACCCAAACTTTGCAAAGCAGCAGCAGTTTTATCGCAAATTGCTAAAGGTTGATTTTTTAATAAAGTGTGTCCTAAACCATCATCAAAATACGCTTCATCACCATAATAAATAGCTGCTTTTCCTGTAAAAATACAGGGCCCATCTGCTGGCATTGGATCTTTAATAGCAGCAACTTCAATTGATTCGATATAAATCAATTCGTCTGTTGGGTAATTCTTCGGATCTAAAATACGGTATGGTTTTCTGGCTCTAATTTCTATCGTTCCGAAACCAGCATCAGTTAACGCTTTCACGTAATCTGCAATCGATAAACTACCACTTAAACACAAGGCACGCAAACGTTCGTCATTTCGTAATTCATCGTTCATGGGTTGCTCACAAGTTGGATCGCTCATCACCAAACGTCCATGCGGTTTTAACACTCGGTGCATTTCTGCAATTGCTTTTTTTAAATCATCAGATTTAAAAATATTGAATAAGCAGTTTTGTGCAGCTACATCTATAGAATTGTTTTCTACTGGCAAATCCATAGCATCACCTTTACGTAAATCTACAAACTCGCTTTTAAACCAGTCGTTTTGTTCTTCTGCAATTTTAAAGTTTTTACGAGAAGCTTCTAGCATTTCATCAACCACATCTAAGCCAATAACGCCTCCTTTAGTTCTATTAAAATAGGCAAATTGAAGCAATTCCATACCTCCGCCAACACCAACATACAACATTTTAGGATTGTTGGTTAAATCGCGAGCGTGCACTGTAGAACCACATCCATAGTTCATTTCTTGCATTATTCTTGGAATCTTAAGACCTGGCAATTCCCAAATAGGATTTGTAGTACAGCACAACCCAACATCTGGAGTTAAAGCTGCCTCTTTGTATACATTATGTGTGGTTTCTAAATAACTCATATTTATTTTTAGTTTTATTTTTTCACAATCGACTAAAGTCAATTGCAATTTATTTCTTATCAAACTTACTAAATTTTTCCATTTGGGAAATGTCTGAAAGACAAAGGAGATTATGCAACAACCCCTTGACAACTGCTGCCTGCACCAGCTGTACAACCATAGCAATGTTGATTAATTATGATGTTTCTATTCTGTAACAACTCTTCATTATACTCAGAAATATGTTTTACTTTACTGGCTACTTTTAAATTAAGCATCTGATTGAAATCGCAATCGTACAACCAACCATCCCAACTTACAGAAAGTGTATTGGTACACATTACATTAGCCACTGCCGCAGGGTTATACGCATCAACCAAAGCATACATATAATCTTCGTAATTTTCTGAAGCAATTAAATAATCTAAAAAACGACTAATTGGTAAGTTGGTAATCGCAAAAAGACTGTGGAAATCGATATTAAATTCTACTTTTAATGCTTTTTTGAAATCGTTTTCTAAGGCTTGCTGATCTCCAGGTAAAAAAGCTCCTGAAGGATTATACACCAAGTCTAATTTTAAGTCAGAATTTGGCATTCCATATCCAACGGCATTTAATTCTTGTAGCGCTTTAATTGATTTATCAAAAACGCCATCACCTCTTTGTTTGTCTGTTTTTCCACGTGTCCAATGGGGCATTGAAGAAACAACATGCACATTGTGTTTTTTAAAAAACGCTGGTAAATCGTAATACTTTTTATTGGCTCTGATAATAGTTAAATTAGAACGTACAATAAAATCTTTGATTCCTGCTTTAGATGCTTCTTCTACAAACCATCTAAAATTTGGATTCATTTCTGGCGCGCCACCTGTTAAATCTAAAGTGTGTGCATTTGTTTTTTTGATGACTTCGAGACATTGATTCATCGTCTCGATCGTCATAATTTCTTTACGATCTGGCCCTGCATCTACATGACAATGCTCGCAAACCTGATTGCACATATACCCCAAATTGATTTGTAAAATTTCTAATGTTTTAGGACGCAATGGAAACTGGTTTGTTTCTTTTATTTTAGCAGCAAATGTTGGTAATTCTCCATCAGCAAAAATTCCGTTTGAAAGAATTTCTAGTTGACGAGAGGTATTTGCAATATCGTTATTTCTTGCTTTTAATGATTTTTTCATGCTGAACTTGTTTCAGTAGCTTTCAATCTGTTAGGTGGCGCGCAGTCGGAACCTAAATAAAACTTCTCGACTGCGCTCGAAGATACATTTTTGAGATACCCAGTTTTGTGGGTGTAAGCGACCTCTAAAATTTTACTTAGAGATCTCGCTAAAAAAGCGGGATACACGATTCACACATTTTTTGCAGAAAAGCAAAAAATGGTTCTTTGTTTACATCTCTAATTTATTAACCTTATTCATCATTTGTACTCCATGCACTAAAGTTGCACCACTTTTAATCGCCGCACCAACATGAATGGCTTCCATCATTTGTTCTCTGGTAATACCTCTTTGCAACGTATCTTTGGTATACGCATCTATGCAATATGGGCATTGTTCTGTATGCGCAACTGCTAAAGCTATTAAACTTTTTTCACGAGCCGTTAATGCACCTTCTTCAAAAACTTTTCCATAATAATCAAAGAATTTATTACCCAATTCTTCATTCCATTCTGATATTTTACCGAATTTTCTTAAGTCGGCTGCATCGTAATAATTTTTAGACATAAAGTGATTTTTGAAGGCGAAATATACTATTTATTTACCATTTAAAGACCAGTCGTATTTTAAATAACTGATTTTTGCATTTGATTTTATTTCAGTCTCAGCATATTTATTCAAGTAGTCGATTACCGAACCATTTTTAGTAAAATCGTCTTTAAACCAATTGAAAATTTCTGAAATCTGCACTTTCTTTTTATCGATTTTATTCCTTGACCCATCATTTATAAAAGCCATCATTAACTTGGTTAATTCGGCCTCTACATTTTCTTCGGTAAACGCTACATTTCCTAATTTAGGACAAGAACCTGATGCACAATTTACACCTACGTGAATTTTTGGATCAAATAATGTTTTTCGCAAAATTTCGTGTTCTATATGATCTAAAGTATAGGTCTCTCCACCAACTTTAGCAAAAGAAATTTTCCAAGCTGTTTTACCATCTTTTTTGATATCCAGAATACTTTTTAGCGGATAATTTTCTAAAATAAGTTTTATGGTATATGCATTATAAGCATTAATCCAAAAAGCCTTTTGTTTGTTTGCTGACCACGAATTGTCTGGAGTTGTTTTTTCTAAATATGAGATATAGCTATCTAATTTTAATTTGTCGGCTTTAAACGATTTATAATCTACGATGCCATCAGTAGAAACGTGAGTTTGCAACAAATTATTAAAAATTGATGTTTGTGCTTTTATTTGCAAAGTCGCAAAAACTATAGCGAATACTAAAAGTGTTTTTTTCATTTTTGTTTAATTTCTATGTTTTTAGACGGATGTTTTTTGAGTTGATTACAAAAAATACATAAAATTTTTAGCTTTTAAAACTAGAGGCATTTTCTAGGTGCAGAAAGATATTCTTGCACATAAATTACTTTTCAGGCGCATTACTTTTCTTTCATCAATCTAAAATTTCTTCATTTACTTTTAAATTGAATCTTTTTCTGAAAGCATAAACCGCTACATATAGCAAAGGCGTATCTAAAGCCGCAATCATCATTTTAAAAATAACGCCACTAATGAAAAGGCCTAAAAAGTTTTTCCAGTCTATAATGCCGAATGAACATAGTAATAATAAGACTGTTATTGTATCTATAATTTGTGAAGAAAATGTAGAAAAATTATTACGCAACCAGAGGTGTTTTCCTTTGGTGTACTGTTTCCAAAAATGATATACTCTAATGTCGATAAATTGTGCAAATAAATAGGCCATCATCGAAGCTAAAACCGCTAGCGGAGCCGCCCCAAAAACATTTACAAATATACCATCGTTAATAGGAGACCATGAAGTTGCCGGCACTTCTTTGGCAACATAAATGATTAATAGTGAAAAAAACGAAGCAAAAATACCCGCAATAACGACTTCATTGGCTTTTCGTTTTCCATAAATTTCTGATAAAATATCTGTAATTAAAAAGGTGATAGGGTAAGGCAGTAAACCGACTGAAACTTCAAATAATTTTGTATCAAATATTACAATATCAAAAGGATACCAATAAAAGAATTTTTGAAAAATTAAGTTAGAAGTTACCAAAGAAGCTATAAATAAGGCTGCAAGAATTAAATAAATTCTATTCGCAAGCTGTTTGTCTTTCGTATTCATTTAGCTAATTTACAAATTTTTATTACTTAAAAATTACATTATTTATTTTGCCAAAATCATCTCGCATAAAATAAAAAAGACTGCCTCTTAAGACAGTCTTGTATGGTTTTTAAGTGTCCCCCAACACTTAAATTCATTATACAAAACTAAAAAAAATTCTGTACATAAAAAATTATTTTTAAACTAATCTTCGTTATAAAATCTATCAAAAATATTTATACTTTATTTAATAAATATATAAAATTACTTATTTCTACCTTTTTCATTTGGATACAAACTCGGTAAAGTATCACTCTGAAAAAAGGCTTTCGTATCAATATTTATTCCTGTAATTTTTCCTTTAAAAGCAGCTCCTGTATCGATATTCCAAATATTTATAGCGTTCATAGGCTCAGATTCACCATAATTTATAGTTGGCGTATGGCCTATGTAAATTTCTTTGTAATGCTTTAGTCTTTTTGGATATAAATCATGGTCTAAATCAATTTTTCTATCCATAACCAAAGCCATTTCCCATAAGGTTCTGTCTGTACAAAACTTATTAGGATAGGTTTCTTTTTCTACTCCATGCATCGAGGTAAAACCGGCGTGTAAAAACAATCTGTTTTGATCATCTAAATGATACATTAGCATATTTTCAAAGAAAAGTAAATGTTGTTTTTTTTCTTCATCAGAAAAATTAGCATAGCTCTCTATGGTTTCTTTTCCTCCGTGCACATACCAAGACGGATTTACATCATTTTGATCTTTTAGCCAATTCTGACACCAAACATCATGATTTCCTTTAATAAAAATACACGCTATTTTTTCTGACAAATTCTTTAAAAAAGCAATTACTTGGGCAGATTCGCTCCAACCATCTACATAATCTCCCATAAAAATAAGTGTATCATCGTCTTTAACCTCTAACTGATTGAGTACTTGAAGTAATGCTTTTAAACCACCATGAATATCGCCAATTGCAAATGTTCTCATTCTAATTTTATTTTCGGCAAAATTAGCGATTCTCTTCTTTTTAAAATTAATATTTGTGCAATTCTTCAACTTGTGTATCTTTAAAGTGATGAAACCTTATGAAATTTTTTTAATTATTTTATTGTCTGCTGGAGCAATACAAGGATTTATTTATGGTTTTATTTTATTACAAAAAAAGAGCAAAACCAAAACTGTTAACCGTTTTTTAGCAACAATTCTATTGTTCTTTTCTTATCGTTTATTAGTTGAAATAAGCAAACTATTTGGTATCGGTTTTTATGACTTTTGGTATCATATTTTTATAGAATTCAATTGGATTTATGGTGCTTTGATTTACTTTTTTGTAAAAGCAGCAGTAACGCATCAATTTAAAATGAATTACAAAAAAGATTGGATTCACTTTTTACCAGTTATATTAGAATTTGTTTGGAGTAACTTTATCAAATCTCAAAATTTTTATTGGGATGGAACTCGCGAAAGTCTATCTTGGCTGGGCTATTATGGTTATATTATTTGGATGCACTACCCGACAATGTATGTGATTTCTGCACTATTAATTATTTATTACGCCATACAATCTTCTAAATTATTGAAAGAAAAAATTAACCTAAATCTTGTATATATTGATGGTGTAAAATGGATAAAAAAAGTGCTTTTTGTCTTAAAATATTACGCGGTTTTTTTAATCGTAATTGTTTTAACCGATTTAATTTTCTTTGATTATGCTTTCCAGAGATATTATAGTTATCCATTATTTATTGGCTTGGCCATAATTACCTATTGGTTAGGTTTAGAAGGGTTTAATCGCAGAAATAATGAGATTATTAAAAGTCAAAATATAATAACTGACAAAGAAAGACAACAATTAGAACAAATTGCTAAAGGTTTAAAAGAGTTAATGGAAATAGATAAAATTTACAAAAATCAAGATTTGAGTTTGGCTATTTTATCTGAAAAACTAAATGTAAAACCGTATCAAACCACAAAGTCTTTGAATATTATATTTGGACAAAAATTCAATGACTTTATAAACAGTTATAGAATTGAAGCATTAAAAGAAATTTTAAAAAACCCGAAAAACGAAAAATTCACCTTGTTAAGTTTAGCTTTTGAAGTAGGTTTTAACTCAAAATCTTCATTTAATAGAGCTGTAAATAAAATTACAGGAAAATCTCCTAAAGACTTAAAATCAACTTATTAAAAGTTTCATTTCTTTAATTGACACTTTTTTTACCTCGTTAATTGGTCTCAATTAGAAAATAGAGACGACTAGCATCCTTTCAAATTTCATATTTGCAGTGTTATTTATATATAGCGCAATATTATGAAATTTACAATCACTTTTTTATGCATCGTTTTTATAGCTATTTCCTGCAATTCACAAATTATTTATGGTACACCAACTGAAAATGATATTCCTGAAAAACTGCAACAATTAGAAAGAAAAATCATTGTAAAAAATTTCCCTAAAACAGTAAATCCAATAAAAATTAAAAATCGATTTTATTGGAAACACAATACTTTAATTCTTTGTGAAACCAGCAAAATTACCATTACAGAATTTGGTGCCTATTTATTTTATAATGATAAATGGAATTTACGAAAATCGTATCCTCTAAAAGAACTTAACAAAAACTTCGGCACTAAAAAGCACGTTTTACAGCAAGCCCAACCTTACACTTGGAACAACAATTGGCGAACAGCAAATAAACTTTTTGGTGGTTGGGCAATGTGGTATTTTATTGGTAAAACCGAAAAAGGAGAAACTGTTTGCGGCTATGAAATGATACACACAACTACTAATTTAATAAATTAAACGCAATGAAAAAATTACACTTTATTACAGTACTTCTTATTTTTATTCATCTTAACATTAGTGCACAAAGACTAAACCTTGACAAAAAATTATCTACTATTTCTTGGACAGGAAAAGCAGCATTTAATGCCTATGCATTAACTGGCAGTTTACAAGCAAAATCAGGAGAAATAAGCATAACAAATGATTCTATAAAAGAATTAACTGTTATTATTGATATGAAATCTTTACATCACGAAAATAAAGACTTAAAAAAACATTTGAGAAATAAAGATTTTTTTGAGGTAAAAAAATATGAAACCGCAGTTTTTACGCTACTCAATTCTATAAAAATAAATAAAGAAAAAGCTATTTTAACAGGAAGTATGCGTATTAAAAACATCACAAATACGGAAGAAATTGAAGTGGAAATACTTAAAGATAAGACCGTAAAAATTCGTTTTACAACAACGTTAGATAGAACAAAATATGGAGTGAAATTTAACTCGCCAAGTTTTTTTAAAAAGATGAAGGAAAATGCAATTGCAGATGAATTTATATTAAAAAGTGAGTTGATTTTTAAATAAAAATAGTGTTTAGAAATATTGCCCAATCCCAAATACCAGACCTCCTTTTGAATTTCCTTTCGTATTTAAAACACTAAAACCGTAATCGATTCTAAAAGTGGCATTGTATATTTTTTTACTGATAAAACGCAAACCAACACCAGAATACATTCGGATGTTTTCTTCTTGAATAAAATCGTCTAATTTGCCTCCTGGATTTCGCCAAGAACCAAAATCAGAAAACACATTAGTTTGTATGGCCAACCATTCTTTATCGTAAATTGTTTGTCTGTATTCTGAATTTAAAACGATGCTTCCTGTGCCTCTATCTACCAAAATACCAACTCCACGTAAGTTTAAGTTATTATCTATAGCAAATGGGGCAAAAGGTGAATTTTCATTCGATGCTAATCCAAATCGCAATCTATTTGCCCAGTTCCCCTTCGCTCCAACTCTTTTATAATAGAAGAAATCGTTCCAAAAAATGTAAAATTCATTTTGAACATCATTTTCTGTTAATACATATTGCGCATATAAAATACTTTTAAAGCCATTTACATATTGGTAATAATAATCTAAACTATCATAGCTGTACACAAATTTTAATAAAGCTTTATTTAAATCTAGATTTTGAGGAATCGAGGGGTCTGTAACACCTGTTAAATAATTGTACTTTTCTTTGAATAAATTAACACCAAAATTGATTTCATTTTTTATGTCGATTTGATATAAGCCTAAAACTTCAAAAGAAATATTATTGTATACATAGTTGGCAGATTCTTCTCCAAAATATAAAGGTTCTTCACTTTTCCAGTTTTGATGATTTACAGCCAACCCCCATTTATTAGTAAACAAATTGGGTGCTTTAAAATTGACAGCATAGGTATCGAAACCATTAAATTGATAAAATCCTCCAAAAGTGATATTTCTTCCTAAAAAGTTATAATCATAAATTCCTAACTTATAGGAAAACACATTGTTTGTTGTGGTCCAAAGATTTACTTCTGGAATAATGGTAAAATTTTCTTCAACATAAATAAATACATTGTATCGGTTTTTATGAGAATAAAACACTTGATAATAGGCATGGCCAATTGCGGGCAATCTTTTTAAAAGGATAATGTCATTCTCTAAAGAAGTAGAATCTACAACTTGCCCAATTTTGGTAGTTAACAACGATTTTATAAACGAAACTTTTGTTTTTTTTGCACCTTTTATAGTAATCGCTTCAATTGCTGTTTCTTGAGAAAAAGCGAAAGCTGATAAACCAATAAAAAGGAAAATAAAAAAGTGTTTCTTAAATTTCATTATTGAGCTATAAAAGACTTTTGGATAACCAAATTTACCCAATTATCTTCACTTACTGCCATTAAAGTAAAATTATAAGTATCATCTAAAACTAAATCTGCAGGTGTTTCTGTGTTGATATTTAAAACCACATTTAAAATATCGTTATACTGAAAATAATTATCATTAGTATAAGTCCCAGAAATAAAAATGTTATCTTCATCTGATATTACTTGAAAATAAATAGCATTATCAGTAATTCCAAAATCTGACCACGTAAAAATAGGTTGTAAACTTTCTGAATTATCAATGGAAACCTCTTCTAACCAAGTAGTTGTATTTGAGGTGTTTTTTAAACGAATAGGATTCGAAATATGTAATTTCCCTTCTAAAACATAGGTAACAATACTCCAACTTTCTACCGAACTTGAACGCGAAAAACGTTCTAATTTTCCTCCAAAAACTTCTTCTGATATTAAAATTTGTTTTTTATAATTAGAAAAATCATTAGAATCAATTATATTTAGACTATCAGCTTCATAATAACGAATATCTGTAACACCATCTTCTGGATAATAGAAAATATAGGTTAAACCTGTATTACCATCTGCATTTGCTGCACAAGCTATTACATTTCCTAAATTATCATTAGAAATTGATGTAATATACTCTTGTAAGTTTCTTGGTGTTATAATATCATTATCTTCTGAACAAGACATAAAAAAAGCTAAGACAGTTATTAAAATGAGGTGCTTTTTTCTTATCATATTATAATTTAAACGTCATAATTGGCAAAGTAGCATGATTGGAAAGATCTTCTGATATGCTGCCTTCAAAAATATGCGAAATGCCTTTTCTACCATGCGTTATGGTTACAATTAAATCTGCACCAGCCACATTTGCATAATTTAGAATACCTTTTTCAATAGATCGTGCACAAACAAAATTAACATTAATTAAGCGATCTATATTACCATCTACTTTTGTTAAAAAGTGATGTGCCATAGTTTCCATTTCTGGTGTGGTTTTAAAATTTTCGTTTGGTAAGTTTACATACAAGATATGTTTTTTTGCCTTTAAAAAATCTAAGGTTTTTAGGCTATTCTTAAACGCTGGTATCGATCCTTCAGAGAAATCTGTAGCCATTACAATGTTATTAAAATCTACATCTTTAATCTCGTTTTTTACAATTAAAACGGGTATGTCTGAATATCTTACTACTTTTTCTGTATTAGAACCTACAAAAAACTCTTTTAAACCAGTTGCTCCATGAGACCCCATAACAATTAAATCTGCCCCTACTTCTTCTGCAACATTATTTACCTCACTAAACACTTTATAAGGTTTAATTACGGGCATAACTTTAACCTCTTTAAGGAATTCTTTTGCTAAGAATTCCTTTATTTTTTTTTCGGCTAATTTTAAAAAAAAGACTCTTTTTTCTTGATAAGAACTTGGGCTTTCTGAAATAGAAAAATCTTGTAAATCTAACATATGTAAGGCATAAATGGTTAGATTGTATTTTTTAGCCAACAAAGCAGCAGCCTTTAATGCATATTCAGAATGCTTTGAGAAATCTATAGGAACAATAATTTTTTTCATATCTAAGTAGTCTTTTATACTCCAAATTTAAGCTGAATCGAAATAATAAAATAGGACATTTGTCATATTTTGCTATTCATTGCTGTGCCCGTATAATTTAGACAACCTCTCTTCTGCAGGTTTGTTTTGTGGTGTAAATCTGTTATTATTTTCTCCGCCAACTTCATGATGTCTATGAAACCATTTCCAAACAAAACCTCCAGCAAACCAATCTTCTTTCCAAAACTGATTATATATTGCCTGTAAGCCATTTACCTGGGCTTCTAAATTTATATTGCCTTCTATTCGGTTAGAATCCCATGGTTCTTTGCCGTTAAAATCTACGCTTCTGTAACCAAATTCTGTAAACAAAACAGGTTTGTTAAATTGTTTTTGAATGCTAATAATGGCCGCTTTATGAGATTTCCAACCCATCTCGAAGTCTTGAATTGTTGGCGATTTTTTATCACTTAAAGGAAAATAAGCATCAATACCAATAAAATCTAATTCTCCCCAAAAGGCAATTCTTTTAAATTCGTCCCAATTTGCAGCATAGGTAAGTTTGCCTTTATAAAGGATTCTAATTTCTTTAATTAATTGTTGCCAATATGCAGGCCTATTCAATACAAATTGTTCTAATTCTGTGCCAATGCAAAGCATTTCTGCTTTTAATTCTTCCGCAGCTTTTGCATACGTTAAAATATAATTTCTGTAAGAATTTTCTAAAATTATCCAATTTTCTTCAGAATTTGGTTTTAAATGTCCTGTAAAACCGCCTCTTCTTAGCCATAAGTGAGGCTTTACCATCAACTTTACGCCAACTTTTTGAAACTCTTTTGCATATTGTAATAATCCATTTTCAGACTCACCAAACCATTCTCTGTTTGTATTAAACTCTATTTTAGGCGTTTCAATATTTTTAATAAAACTGTATGGCATTAGTGTAACATAGTTACTATTTGCTTGCAATACAGGTGTAATATGTGCGATGTTTATAGAGTCTCTAGAGGCTACAAAACTGACTCCATTTATTTTTTTTGATTGACTTTTACAGGAAAATTGCAAAAAAATAAACGCTATTAAAAAGAGAATTTTTGTTTTCATAAATCTCTCTAAAAATACTTCTTTTTAATATAATAGCGCTCTTAAACCAATGTTAAAACTTAAAACAAAAATCGCAAACCAAAACTATAGGTAGCGCCTAAACCTTGAAAATTATTTCCCGTTACAAACTTGCTGTATAAAGCTTCTAAATTTATGACATCTGTAATTTGATATTTACCTCCAAAACCTAAAGAAGTTCCATTTTGCGCAAAATCTCCAAATCGCTGTAAATGTTGAGAAAAAACTAAAACAGTAGAAACATCACTTGGAAAATAACTTAAAAACACTCCTGGTGATAACAAAAAAGTATTGTCTGCAAAACTTTTCCCTTCTATATTTCCATTGCCATCATCTTCACCAGACGCACCAAAACTATATTCTGTATTTAGTTCTGTAAAAATTTGCCATTTTCCACTATCAAAAGTATGATCGAAAAAGAATCTATTTTGAAAAGCCCATGCTGTTTGATCTAAAAAACCATCTGCATTCGATTCTTCACTATGAATAGGAATATGTAAAGCACTTTGTACAGAAAAATTGCCCACACTTTCAATAGGTTGCCATTTTATTGCTGGTGCAATTGTAGATAAACCTGCTCGTCCATCAAAATTAAAAACCGAGAAAGCACCTCTATCATTAAAAGTATTGGATCTAAACTCTATAATTGCGCCAATGTTTATTCTATTATTATCACTAATACCCGTAAAAATCTCTGTTGTTGATGTAAAATAGTTTTCTCTTGGTATATCTACAGCTATACTTCCTTCATCAGTTCGTCTATTTTGAGTATATAAACCATTAAAAAACTTAATATCCCATTGTCCTTTATTTAATAATCTAGAAGGTGTATAGGTTTGTATATTACTTTTTGCTGTATCATCATTTTCTTGTGCAAGAGCATTAAAATTGAATATCAATGCTAATATTAGTAAAGCTTTAAAATATCTATTATTCATTTTAGTTGATTTTTATTAGGTGTAAATTTATTTTCATTCGAATTACAACATCAGTCTTTGCAATTTTAAAATACTTACAATGTACTTGTTTTATTTATATCAATTCTAAATTAACCTTAACTTTTAAGTTCTTAACTTTCGCTTCGACATAAAGCCAAGAATCAATCAACTACTTATGAAACACATCGTCATTATTGGAAATGGAATTTCTGGAGTTACAGCAGCAAGACACATCAGAAAAAATGCTGATTATAAAATAACGTTAGTATCTGCTGAAACCAAATATTTCTTTTCTAGAACTGCCTTAATGTATATTTACATGGGGCATATGAAATTTGAACACACCCAACCTTATGAAAATTGGTTTTGGGATAAAAATCGAATCGATTTAAAGGAAGGTTTTGTTTCTAAAATTGATACCGATGCAAAAACATTAGAGTTCAAAGATGCATCTTCTCTTACTTATGATAGTTTAATTATTGCAACAGGATCTAAACCCAATAAGTTTGGCTGGCCAGGTCAAGATGTAGAAGGTGTTATGGGAATGTATCACAAACAAGATTTAGAAAATTTAGAAAAGCACGCTCCTAATAAAGAAGTTTGTAAAAGAGCCGTAATTGTAGGTGGTGGTTTAATAGGTATTGAATTGGCAGAAATGTTAAGAAGTAGAAAAATACCAGTTACATTTTTAGTGCGTGAAGCTAGTTTTTGGAACGGAGTTTTGCCTGCCCAAGAATCTGAACTAATCAACAAACATATCAAAGAACATCACATAGATTTGCGTTTATCAACAAATTTAAAAGAGATTAAAAGTGATGCAAATGGCAAAGTAAAATCAATTGTTATTGAAGAAACTGGCGAAGAAATTGAGTGTGATGTTGTGGGATTAACTGCTGGAGTTACTCCAAATATAGATTTCATAAAAGATTCTGCCATTGAAACTAAAAGAGGCGTTTTAGTCAATCGTTTTTTAGAAACTAATATTGATGATGTTTATGCCATTGGCGATTGTGCAGAACAACACGAAGCTATTGGACAACGAAGAAATATTGAAGCAGTTTGGTACACAGGAAGAATGATGGGCGAAACTGTAGCACAAACCATTTGCAACAAAAAAACCGAATACAAACCAGGTCATTGGTTTAATTCTGCCAAATTTTTAGATATTGAATATCAAACCTATGGCTGGGTATTTAGTGAAAGAAGTAAGCAAGAAAATGAAGCGTATTTTCAATGGCAACATCCAACAGAAAATATTTGTGTAACTATTTCTTTTGATAAAAATAACAACAAATTTTTAGGAATAAATACATTCGGAATACGAATGCGTCACGAAATTTTTGATAAATGGTTGACAGAAAATCAATCAATTGAACACGTTTTAGAATATTTGGCAGATGCTAATTTTGATCCTGAATTTTACAAATTGTATGAAGCTGAAATTGTGGCAAAATTCAATCAAGAGAATAACACCAGCATCAAACTAAAGAAGAAAAGTTGGACACGAATTTTTAGTGTTTAACCTACTCCTGCAAGGTTTCCAAAACCTTGTAGGCATAAGTATAAATAAGTAACAAATACCTACAAGGTTTTGGAAACCTTACAGGAAATTAAAAACATCAATGAAATTAATAAAACAAACAGGTTTAGTCGTCTTTTTAATAGGATTAACAATTTTTATAGGAATTATTTTTACAGGCTCATTCAGTTTAACACCCCAAGAATTAGATACTTTTATTACCGAAAAAGGCTATAAAAGCGAAGTCATAAAAGACGAACTATCTAAAGCTATTGTAAACAAAGAAGATTTAAATATTTTTACTTTTTCTAATAAAGTAATCACTGCCTTCGAAACATCTAACAACCATTATGATGCCTTAATTGCAAAATACAATGCTGAAAAAAATTGGACCAAAAAAGGAGCACAATATAAATACAAAATATCGGGAAAACTGCGTAGTACAAGTTTTGCTCTTGCAAAAAAAGCAGGTAAAGGTTTAGCTCCTGACAACACAGGGTTCGCTTGGTTTTTAACTTTTGGCTTGGGTATTATTGGTGCTTTGCTGTATATCGTTCCTGATGTTGTTTTATTAGGTAAACCTGGCATTAAAAATGATGGTATATTTTTAAGTGCAGCTACAAATAGGGGTTGGATTGGCTGGTTTGCATTTGTGTTTTTAGTTACATTTTACATCTTACTTTATTTCTATCCAGATTTAATTGTAAACTGGGTGTATTTGGTAGATCCTATTAGTAAATCAATTAGTGGAAACGCAGCAAGTCAGTGGTTCTTATACGGATTTTTATACTGTGTTGTTATGACAGTTATGGCCGTTAGAATGTATATAAAATACAGGCATAATAAATACCAAATTTTAAGAACAACTTCTGTTTTATTTTTTCAAATTGTATTTGCATTTTTAATTCCAGAAATTTTAGTTCGTTTCGAAAAACCTTGGTACGATTTTAAAAATGCATTTCCTTTAGATTATGATTTTTTCTTTAAATGGAATTTAGACGAACTACTGGCAGATGGAACTTTTGGTCTATTTATTTTAATTTGGGGAGTCATTTTAACAATCGTTGTCGTGCCAGTAATGGTATATTTCTTCGGAAAAAGATGGTATTGCTCTTGGGTATGTGGTTGCGGTGGTTTGGCAGAAACATTAGGAGATCCTTACAGACAATTATCGAGTAAAACACTACTCTCTTGGCGAGTAGAACGCATTGTAATTCATAGTGTTTTAATTTTTGTTTTGGTGATGACAGGCTTTGCCTTATATACTTTCTTTTATGGCGCAGATCAAGTTCTAGGGATTAAAACACAAACCATTCAAGATATTTATGGATTTTTAATAGGATCTATTTTTGCAGGGGTAATTGGTACAGGATTTTATCCGATTTTCGGAAACCGGGTCTGGTGCAGATTTGGTTGTCCTTTAGCTGCTTATTTAGGTTTTATACAACGTTTTAAATCAAGATTTAGAATTACCACAAATGGTGGGCAATGCATTTCTTGTGGAAACTGTTCTACCTATTGTGAGCAAGGAATTGACGTAAGAGCTTATGCACAAAAAGGAGAAAACATTGTACGTTCTAGTTGTGTAGGTTGTGGAATTTGCTCGGCAGTCTGCCCAAGAGGTGTTTTGAAATTAGAAAATGGCCCTGAAGAAGGCAGAATAAACCCTACTGAAATATTATTAGGTAATGATGTTGATTTAATGAGTTTAGTGAATAAGAAATAATAAGCCCTTCCCTAACCCTTCCCAAAGGCAAGGGAATTTTTAAACAATGGTTTTTATATTTGTTTTTAGAGAATTGTAATCATACTAAAAAGTATTAATTTGATAATAAAAAACTTTGTGACTTTGCATTTTAGCTTCGGTATATTCTTATTGATTAGTTGTAGTACGAACATTTTATCGCAAAAGAAATACCACAAAACATATTTTAAAAACGGACAATTAAAAGAACAGGGTTGGTTGCTAAATAATCAAAAAGAAGGGTATTGGCTAACATATAACGATAAAAAAAAGATTGTATCCAAAGGAAATTATTGGCAAAATCAAAAAACGGGCTATTGGTATTTTTATCACCCTAATGGAAAGACAGAACAACAAGGCACATATACAAAAAATTTTAAAACAGGATTTTGGGAATATTTTGACAAAAAAGAAAACAAAGTTTCTGAAGGATATTATTCTGATAATTTAAAAACTGGATATTGGATTTTTTATCATTCAAACAAAAATATTGCAGAAAAAGGCTGGTTTAAAAATGATTTAAAAATAGAAGATTGGCAAGATTTTTATGATAATCAACAACTAAAACAGCAGTCTAAATACAAAAAAGGAAAACTAACTGGGTATACTATTTCGTATCACCAAAATGGCATTGTAAAGAGTAAAGGCACATACAAAAATGGGTTAAAAACTGGGTATTGGAAATTCTATTCAAAAAATGGTACTTCAAAAAAAGAAGGTAATTTTAAAGACGATTTAGAAACTGAATATTGGTACTTTTACACCCAAAATAGCAAGATTGAAAAAGAAGGGCATTTTAAAAATGGAAGCAAAACCAATTGGTGGTTATTCTATGATAAAAAGGGTAATTTAAACCATAAATGTCAATTACAAAACAATAAAAAAAACGGATATTGTTTGCTATATCAAAAAAAGAAGTTAGTGAGTGCTTCTAAATTTAAAGCTGGAAAAAAAATTAAAGAATGGACAGATTTTTCGTCTTTCAAGAGAGAGAATAATCTAAATGATTTAAAATGACAGAACCCATTATTAAAGTAATTATACCTGCTTACAACGAGCAAGATTCTATTGGAAATGTAATTCGAGACATTCCTAATATTGTTAATGAAGTAATCGTAATTAGTAATAATTCTACTGATAACACAGAACAAAACGCAAAAAATGCGGGTGCAACTGTTTTAAAAGAACAGCGAAAAGGTTATGGTTATGCCTGCTTAAAAGGGATGGATTATATTCGTAACCAAGAAAAAAAACCAGATATTATCGTTTTTTTAGATGGCGATTATTCAGATTATCCTGAACAATTAACAGAAATTGTAGCCCCTATTATTAACCAAAACATCGATTTTGTAGTTGGTGCAAGAGTGCAAGAATTAAGAGAAGTTGGATCAATGACACCACAACAAGTTTTTGGAAACTGGTTGGCTACTTTTTTAATGAAACTCTTTTTTGGGGCAAAATTCTCTGATCTAGGTCCTTTTCGAGCGATTAAATATAACAAGCTTTTAGCGTTACAAATGGAAGACAAAACATATGGTTGGACAGTAGAAATGCAGCTAAAAGTTTTAAAACAAAAAATGAGCTATCTAGAGATTCCTGTAAAATATAGGAACAGAATTGGCGTCTCAAAAGTTTCAGGTACTGTAAAAGGTACTATATTTGCAGGTATAAAAATTCTTGGTTGGATTTTTAAATACAGTTTTAAATAATGGTTTTAGAATATTTAGTCATAATTATTTACACCATCTGTTTGGTGCTTATATTTATCTATGCACTTGCACAGCTAAACCTATTATTCAATTATTTAAAATATCGAAATAAAGAAGATAACGCTGTAAAATTAGACTTTAACAACCCAGACGAAATTCCTTTTGTAACCATACAATTGCCTGTGTATAACGAGTTGTATGTAATGAAACGCTTGCTGAAAAATATTGCAAAATTAGAGTATCCTTTAGAAAAGCTAGAAATTCAAGTTTTAGATGATTCTACTGATGAATCTGTTGAAATTACTGCAAAACATATCAAAAAAATCCAAGAAAAAGGAATTGACATTCAGCATATTCGCAGAACAAATAGACAAGGTTTTAAAGCAGGCGCACTAAAAGAAGGTTTAAAAACTGCCAAAGGAGAATTTATTGCCATTTTTGATGCCGATTTTTTACCAAAAAAAGATTGGTTGCATCAAACTGTGCCTTATTTTAAAGATGATAAAATTGGCGTTGTACAGACAAGATGGAGTCATATCAACCGAAATTACTCTACACTTACTCGAATTCAGGCATTTATGCTAGATGCACATTTTACTTTAGAACAAGTGGGTAGAAATAGCAAAGGACATTTTATAAATTTTAATGGTACCGCTGGTGTTTGGCGAAAAGAATGTATTTACGATGCTGGCAACTGGCAAGGAGATACACTTACAGAAGACATCGATTTAAGTTATAGAGCGCAACTTAAAAAATGGAAATTTAAATATTTAGAAAAAGTAGAAACTCCGGCAGAATTGCCTGTAATTATTAGTGCAGCAAGATCGCAACAGTTTCGATGGAACAAAGGTGGGGCAGAGAATTTCCAAAAAATGATTAGAAGAATTATCACCAATAAAAACACATCATTTAAAACAAAAATTCACGGAATATTACATTTGTTAAATAGCTCTATGTTTATCTGTATTTTTTTAGTAGCTGTTTTAAGCGTACCCATGTTGTATATTAAAAATGAATATGCACATTTAAAAAATTACTTTTATGTGATGAGCTTTTTTGTCATGAGCTCGCTTATATTTTTTGTATGCTACTGGCATATGTATAAAAATATTTATGGTGGTGGTTTTATAAAATTCTTTAAATACATAGGTGCCTTTTTTACATTTTTTTCTGTAGCAATGGGCTTTTCTTTGCACAATACCATAGCTGTTTTAGAAGGGCATTTTGGTAAAAAAAGCGAATTTGTAAGAACTCCAAAATTTAATATTAAAACCATTAAAGATGGCTGGAAAACCAACAAATACATCAAAAAGAGACCTTCTGTACACGTTATTTTAGAAGGATTATTGGCTTGTTATTTTGTTTTCGGAATGTACAGTGCTTCAATTGTTGGCGATCAAGGAGGAGATTATGGTTTATTTCCGTTTCATTTAATGCTTTTTATAGGTTTTGCCTATGTTTTTTTTAAGTCGATATTTTCTAAAGCATAACCATGTTTTTTTTAAGAAAACACCAAACAACTTTACTTACTTTTAGCAGCATACTTCTTTATTTTTTTTGTGGGTATTTTTTAGAAAGAACATCGTTTTATCAGCTTAGTTTTTTATGGTTTACACTCTTTGGCTGTTTTTATTTGTTGATGAAAAACACCCAAATTTCGTTTACAAATCTTATTGGAATTTCTATTATTTTTAGGTTAATATTCCTTTTTGCAATGCCCAATTTATCGCAAGATTTTTATCGTTTTATTTGGGACGGACGAATGATTTTTGAAGGCTTAAATCCGTATTTATCATTACCAGAAACGTTTATTCAGCAAAACAATTATCCCGTAGCACAAGCCAAAGCATTATATGCAGGAATGGGCGAATTAAATGGAAGTCATTACACAAATTACCCGCCTTTAAATCAGCTTTGTTTTTTAATTGCAGCATTGTTCTCTAGCAAAAGTATTTTTGGTTCAGTAATCGTTTTGAGATCGCTAATTATTTTGGCTGATATCGGAATTTTATATTTTGGAACACAATTATTAAAGCATTTAAAATTGCCAATAAAAAATATTTTTTGGTATATTTTAAATCCTTTTATCATTATAGAAATGACAGGGAACTTACATTTTGAGCCTGTAATGGTATTCTTTTTAATTTTTGGAATGTACCAATTACATCAACAAAAATGGATTTGGGCAGCAGTTTTAATTGCCTGCTCTGTATCTGTAAAATTAATTCCTTTACTATTTTTACCGCTGTTTTTTCAATGGTTCGTTATTCGCAAAAAGGCCTCACAGATTTCAAAAAGTAGCCAGATTTGCAAACTAATCTTCTTTTACACGATTATTTTAATAACGGTTATTGCCCTATTTATTCCTTTTTACTCATCAACATTAATAGAAAACTACTCGAACTCCGTTGGTTTATGGTTTAAAACTTTCGAATTTAATGCCAGCTTCTACTACATTTTTAGAGAAATAGGATACCTGTTTAGAGGCTATAATGAAATTGCAATTATTGGTAAAATAACACCAATTTTAACCATTCTATTTTTAATCATTTTAACTTTTTTTAGAAAAAACACCTCAACCATACAATTATTTACGGCAATGCTATTTGGGTTATGTTTTTACTATTTTACAGCCACAACTGTGCATCCTTGGTATTTGGCAACGCCTATAATCTTATCAGTTTTTACTAAATATAAATTTCCCGTAGTTTGGAGTTTGGTTATTGTTTTAAGCTACCAGGCGTACGCAAATACTCCTTGGCAAGAAAACTTATGGTTTGTAAGTTTTGAATATATTTTTCTTTATGTTTATTTAATTTACGAAATCAGAAAAAACAATAGAAAGAAAATCCAGATTTAATCATTTATTAAATTCTTAGTGCTATTAATTTTATATATTAGTGGCTAATTTTTTTTTATGAAAAAACTAACTATTAAAGACATAGCCAAACAGTTTAGTGTATCTATTTCTACGGTTTCTAAAGCGTTAAACGACAGCTATGAAATAAGTGAAGCGACTAAAGAAAAAATTCAGAAATATGCCAAAGAGCATAATTACAAACCTAATTTTAATGCGCTAAGCCTAAAAAACAGAAGCACAAAAACAATAGGTGTTATTATGCCTACAATGTTGAATTACTTCTTTGCACAAGTATTTAAAGGCATCGAAAAAACAGCTTTAGAACAAGGCTATAAGGTAATTACATGTATTTCTAACCAATCTTTTGAAAAGGAAGTAGAAATTATAGAAATGCTATCTAATGGAAGTATTGATGGTTTTTTACTGTCTATGGCAAAAGAAACCGAATTGAATAATAATTACGCGCATTTAAAAGAATCTATAGAAAACGGAACCCCAATTGTTATGTTTGATCGAGTTCCTACATCGATTGAGTGTGATAAAGTAATTACAGATAACATAAATTCAGCTTCAAATACTGTAGAGTTTTTATATAAAAAAGGGCATAAAAAAATCGCTTTTATATCTACCATGAGCGATTTACATAATGGTAAACAGCGCCTTTTAGGATATAAAAAAGGATTGGAAAAAGTAGGTCTAAAATTTGATGAAAACTTGGTGCTGAATGTTTTAGAAAAAGATTACAAACAGTATGTAAAACAAGTAAAACCTTTTATTAAAGATACAGACATCGATGCCGTAATTGCTACTGGAGAATCTGTTGCAGTTTCTACGATGAAAGCTATTAAAAAAAGTGGAAAAAAAATACCAAAAGATGTTTCTGTAATTGCATTTTCTAACGGAATTTTATCAAGACATTCTAGCCCAAAAATGACTACTATTAGCCAACATGGCGAGCAAATGGGTGCTAGAGCTACTCAAATTTTAATAGATAAACTTAAAAATAAAAATACCGATATTATTACAGAAGTAATAAAAACAGATTTGGTAATTAGAGATTCTACAAGATAAAATGATTGACTTTTCGAAAGTAAAATTAGTAGTTTCTGATATGGATGGCACGTTACTAAATTCCAATCACGAAGTTAGTCCTCAATTTTTTAAACTCTTTAAAAAACTACAGAAAAAAAATATTCTATTTTGTGCAGCCAGTGGCAGACAACACAATAGTATTGTTGAAAGATTAAAGAACATAAAAGATGACATTTATGTGATTGCTGAAAATGGAGGTGTTGCAAAAAAAGGAGATAAAGTATTGCTATCCAGTTTTTTAAAACCAGAAAAAGTTATTAATTTAATTCCGATTATACGAAAAATTGAGGGTGCAAACATGGTTCTTTGTTGCGATGGTGCAGCCTATATAGAGAGTAAAGATGAACGATTTATCAACTTATTTCAAGAGTATTATCATAGTTTTTATCAAGTTGATGATTTAATGCAAATTGCCAATACAATTCCTGTTTTTAAAATTGCTGTATATCATTTTGATTCTTCTGAACATTTTATTTATCCTGTTGTAAAAGATTTGAATGATGAAATTTTGTTAAAAGTATCTGGAATAAACTGGCTCGATATCTCTGACGAAAAAGCCAATAAAGGTAATGCTTTACGACATCTACAACAACTTTTAAATATTACCAAAGAAGAAACAATGGTTTTTGGTGATTATCATAATGATATAGAAATGATGGAGGAAGCAGGTTTGAGTTTTGCAATGGGTAATGCACATAAAGACATTAAAGAACTCGCTAAATTTTCAACTGAAAGCAATGATAATTTTGGGGTAGAAATTGTTTTAGAAAAGTTAATTGAAGCTACATCGTAATTATTTCACAGAGAAAAACAATGGTTTCTATTGTGGTAAATACCTTATTCAGTTTATCTTAATGAAAGGAACTCATATAGAACAATTCAAAGCAAAACGTGAGATTGCTACGCAATGACAAACTGGGTGGATAGTTCAATCATCAAAAGAAACTGTACTTTGTCTTTCTCTATTTACGTGTAATTTAGTAACATCGGGTCTAGAATAATGCCCGACAACATCAAAATTTTGACGCTCTTCTAAAACACGATTAAAATCTAAGGTTTCAATAATTAAACCTTCTTTATGCAAAACGGGTTCTATAATCCATTCTCCATCAGGACCAGCGATACAAGAACCTCCATTTGCTAACACTTCTGGTGCATCTTTTATGATTTTGTCAAAATGAAGAACATCTTTTGGAAAGTCAGATTTTTGCATTAATGCAGAAACAGAAATCACAAAAGAACGCGATTCTCTGGCTATAAAACGTGTAATATCTTTGGTGTTATGGTCGCTTCCTGGCCAAACTGCAATATGCAAATCTTCTCCTAAACCATATAAAGCTGTTCTTGGTAAGGGCATCCAATTTTCCCAACAATTTAAACCACCAACTGTAAATTCTTTTAAGGGATGGACTTGCAAACCATTTCCATCTCCAGGCGCCCAAGTTAGGCGTTCATCATATGTTGGCTGAAGCTTGCGATGAACAGATTTAATTTCTCCTTGTTGATTTATATACACCAAACTTGCATAAATACTATGTCCTCCTCTATTTTGAGCACGTTCTATAATGCCCAAATAAATAGCCATCTTATGTTCTTTTGCTAATTTACAAATAGTATCTAATTCGCCTTTTTCTATAGTAATTGAATTACGAACATAATGAGCATGAATTTCTTTCTGAGTTGTAGAATTCCATTCTGCACCATTTGTTAAGCCAATCCAAAAAGGATAACCAGGCAATAAAGCTTCTCCAAAAACAATCAGTTCGCAATTTTCTTTTGCAGCATCTCTAATTGAATTTTCTATTTTCTCAATGGTTTTTTCTTTATTTAACCAAATTGGAGCAATTTGTGCTAGTGCTACTTTTAGTAAGTTGTTTTTCATATAATAATTAAATATTCCTTTAGAAACGGTGTGTCTGCTTAGTGAGGCTCTGTGTGATAACTATTTCGCAAAGCGTCACTGAACTTCAACAGAGGTTCACAGAAAAAAAATCAAACATTAATACTAACTACCAAACCTTCGTTAGCTCTAACATTAAAAACAGTTTCATCATCAAAAATTAAATACTGTCCTTTAATACCCACTAATTTTCCAGTATATATTGGTGTTTTTATCAAGTTTAAACTTTTAGGCTTTTCTGGATATTTAGAAACAGGAAAGTTTAAATTCGTTTCTTCATTGTGTTCTATAAAAAACTCCTTAGCCTCATCAGGTATGTATTGTTTTAACTTATCTCGCCATTCCACTAAATTTTCATCTGCAATATCGTTTTTTAGCATTTTACGCCAATTGGTTTTATCTGCAACGTGTTCTTTTAAAGCAACCTCTGTAATTCCCGCTAAATATCTATTAGGTACTTCTACAATTTCTATGGCTTCGTGTGCTCCTTGATCTATCCATCGTGTGGGCACTTGTTGTTTTCTGGTTACACCAACTTTTACGTTGCTAGAATTTGCCAAATACACAATATGTGGTTGCAGTTGCACTTGTTTTTCATAAGCCAAATCACGGTCTTCAATATCTAAATGTGCTTTGCTTAATTCTGGTCTCATAATCCAATCTCCAGCATTTGGTGTATCAAAAAAACAAGATTTACAAAAACCTTGTCTATAAATTGTCTTTTCTAAATGACAGTTTAAACACTCATAAGTAATAAATGAAAGCGTTATTTCTTTATGTAGCAACTGATTCATATTTAAAAAATCAATTTTCATATCTAAATAATACTGAATTTCATCTAAATTTTCAGTTTTCATTTTTTTTAAAACTCCTTGATATCGCATAACAAATTTTAGTATTTTTAGCTACTAACAAACTTACATAAAAAATCGAACTTTATTAATGGCCTATCCTATAGTAAATTCTATTATTTCTTGGTTCTTGAAAAAAAGAATTCATCAAATGGAATTGTTTTTAAAATATCCGAATGATGTACAAGACGAATTATTACTAAGACTAGTTGCAACCGCCAAAAAAACGGAGTTCGGGGTTGCACATCAATTTTCGGCTATAAAAAGTTATCACGATTTTACCAAATTAGTACCTATTCAGAAATACGAAACAACAGAACCTTTAATTGAGCGCTGCAGAAAAGGGGAACAAAATTTGTTTTGGCCAACTCATATTAAATGGTTTGCAAAATCGAGTGGAACAACCAATGCAAAGAGTAAATTTATTCCTGTGAGTGATGAAGCTCTAGAATATTGCCATATGAAAGCTGGCAAAGATATGCTGTGTTTATACATTAATAATAATGAAGAAACACAACTATTTACAGGCAAAGGTTTAAAATTAGGTGGTAGTTCAGAAATTTACAAAGACAACAATTCTTATTTTGGAGATTTGTCTGCAATAATTACAGAAAACTTGCCTTTCTGGGCAGATTACAGCTCTGCTCCTAGCCAAGAAGTGGCCTTAATGGCTGAATGGGAAACAAAAATGGAAGCCATTATTGATGAGACCATCAATGAAAATATTACCAGTTTAGTAGGTGTGCCAAGTTGGATGTTGGTGCTGCTAAACCGCGTTTTAGAACGCACAGGAAAAGACAATATTTTAGAAGTTTGGCCAAATTTAGAAGTGTATTTTCATGGAGGTGTAAACTTTAATCCGTATCGAGAACAATACAAAAAATTGATTCCGAAAAAGGGTTTTAAATATTACGAGACCTATAATGCCTCTGAAGGTTTTTTTGCGATTCAAGATAGAAATGGTTCTAAAGAATTACTGTTGATGTTAGATTATGGAATTTTCTATGAATTTATTCCGATGTCTGATTATAAAGGCGAGAGTTCTAAAACAATACCAATTTCTCAAGTAAAAAAAGACATTGATTATGCCTTAATAATTACTACCAATAGTGGTTTATGGCGTTATTTAATTGGTGATACTATTCGATTTACCTCTTTAGACCCCTACAGAATTAAAATTACAGGCAGAACAAGACACTATATTAATGTTTTTGGTGAAGAGCTAAATATTGAAAATGTAGAGGATGCTTTAAAATTAGCTTGCGAAAAAACAAATGCTACAATTACAGATTATACTGTAGGCCCAATTTTTATGAAGGATAAAAAAAGTGGTGGTCACGAATGGATCATAGAATTTAATAATGCTCCTAAAAACATGAATTTCTTTACAGAAATGTTAGACAATTCTTTAAAAGCGATTAATTCTGATTATGAGGCAAAACGTTATAATTCGCTGACTTTGGCTATGCCTAAAATACACGTTGCTAAAAAAGGCTTGTTTTATGATTGGCTAAAGAAAAAAGACAAATTAGGAGGACAACATAAAATACCTAGATTATCTAACAAAAGAGATTTTGTGGAGGAATTACTAGACTTATAAAGTTACTCTTTAACACAATTCTCGCAATATGTTTTTCTTAAATATTGGTTTTCTAATAACTGAAAAGTAACACCATCATTTAAAGAAGAATTGAACAATTTACAAAAGCGTTCTTTATTCATATTAATGGCATTTAACATAATAGTTCTATAATCTTGGGTAGCTACTGCATATTGATTTGTAATGGTTAGGTTTAGATAATAAAACAACAAATCTTCGTCTACAGTAATGGTCCTTACTTTATCATCTAACAAATAAGTTGCTTCATCTAAATCTGAATAATAGGTTAAAAATTGCGCCAAACTTAAATAATCATAGTTAGATAATTCTACGTTTTCGTAGGTATCAATAATAAACTCAACTGAAGCATCTTTGGCTTCATATTGTTTGGATCTCATATTTTTTTCTGCTTTTACAATATGAAAATTCACCAACATCCTGTCAATCAAAGGCTGTGTTATCTTATACTTTTTAAGGTTTAGAATTTCCGTTTTAAAATCTGATTCTTTGATGTTTTTCCATTTATTTTTCCAAATAATAAATTTTAATACCACCAAATTGTATTTGATCTTAAAATTCTTCGGATTCATTTTTTCTAATTCTTTAAGCTCATCGAAAGCAATTTTTGCATAACTTGAATTTAATATGTATTTAAACATACTGTTTTTGTTTAAAATAGGTAAGAACCTTAGTTGATTAGGCACATTCAGTTCTCTTATTTTGTCTGGTGAAATTTCTTCTCTTAATTTCTCGAACAACGAGTTTTGTACCACCAAAGCTTCATCCAGATTTTCATCTTGAACCATTGTATTAAAAGTAGATATCAAAACCTCAGTAGTCATATCTTTATACTTATCTTTCTTTTCTAATTCTAAAGTAATTACTGCTTTTCTGTGGTTTTTTAAATAGATTTCTAAATCATTGGCTACAACACCAACTACTTTTTGTTTAATTTCGTTTTTAGAAAGCACTCTATAATTCTTGTAGGTACTTTTAGCAATGTCATTTAAAAATTCTACCCAATTTTCTGATGTTGAAATTTCAGTTTCTATATCTGGTTTCTGAAAAGATTGCATTGATTTTACGATGCTATTTGCTCTTTGTTCTTGCAATTCTATATTACGTATTACACTTCCTTCTATAGAAGAATATGCTGTTATACTTATTTTTTTGATATTAAAATCTGTCAATCGTAAAGAGTCGTATAAAGGTTTAATATCTTCTGGCACATATTCTGATTTATTTTTCTCAAACGGAATTACAAACTTAAATTTCTTGTATTTGGTAACAAATTTATCGGTGCTCTTCGTGATTTTTTTAGTTTTATAAACTAGAGAATCTAAATACACACCCATATCTAATAAATCCCAAGGATAAGATTCTAAATTATAAATTCTTTGGTATCTGCACAAAACATTGTTATTTAAAAACAAGATGTTAAATTCCAATTCATCGTCCTGTATATCTGCAGGAATTGTACCTACAAAAGTTTTAAATCTATCACCAAAAGAAGGTTTAAAGCCCCTAACCAGCTGTTTTGCGTATACTGGTTTTAAGATAACCCCTCTAATTTGCGAACTTTCAACTTGTTTATCACAATCATATCTGTTTTTTGAAACCACGTCAATTGCAATTCCGTCTCCAGATTTTTTAAATAAATTAATTGCCCAATTTTTATCTGTAACTACAAAATAAAGTTGATTATTTTCCCTTTTAATTGAAAAGCCAACTTCTTTAGGTTTTTGTTTAAAGTAACTATTAAAATAACCACACCTTTTATCTTGAGAAGGATTTTGAGGAAAAATAATATCTGAAATATTTTGTGCTTTAGTAGATAATATTGATAACAATACAGTTACAACAAGAACAGTGATTTTTTTCATAGCAATTAATTTATCACAATATAAAAAAAATAAAAAATTTACTGTATATCCGTAAGTCGTCATAATCCTGTAATGTTAGCA
>TARA_R110002126_G_scaffold26047_1_pt1 | contig 35718 bp, 35 predicted proteins | sample TARA_R110002126 | Tara Oceans TARA_R110002126 (sample SAMEA4397536) | marine metagenome | biome: Polar Biome; feature: [DCM] deep chlorophyll maximum layer (ENVO:01000326); material: water (ENVO:00002006), including particulate matter (ENVO:01000060) such as... | depth 30 m | reverse complement strand
TTTTACACCCGAGCAGATGGTCGCCATGGCTTCGAATGGTGGCGGTGCGCAAGCCCTTAAAACCGTATGTGTATCTTATCAAACACTGCAGGACCTTGGCTTTACACAAGAGCAGATCGTCGCTATGGCTTCGAACGATGGCGGTGCGCAAGCCCTTAAAACCGTGTGTGACGCCTATCAAAACCTGAAAAATCTTGGCTTTACACAAGAGCAGATCGTCGCCATGGCATCAAATAATGGCGGCTCACAAACCCTTAAAACCGTGTGTGACGCCTATCAAAACCTGAAAAACCTTGGCTTTACACAAGAGCAGATCGTCGCCATGGCATCAAATAATGGCGGCTCACAAACCCTTAAAACCGTGTGTGACGCCTATCAAAACCTGAAAAACCTTGGCTTTACACAAGAGCAGATCGTCGCCATGGCATCAAATAATGGCGGCTCACAAACCCTTAAAACCGTGTGTGACGCCTATCAAAACCTGAAAAACCTTGGCTTTACACAAGAGCAGATCGTCGCCATGGCATCAAATAATGGCGGTGCACAAGCATTAAAAATGGTCACAGCACACGCCTCAAACCTTCTACAGGCTGGATACTCCTTAGAAAAAATTACTGTCTTAGCGGCTCGTATGGGAGGAGCTGGAAAAATTTATCAAACACATCAAGCGCTATCAGACATATCGCTTGAGGATATAACGCTCCTCTTTGAAATCCTAGAAAATCATGAGCCCAACAGCACAGATATATACGAGCCCTCCTTTTTTGAATCCATTTTCTCTGATGGGCAAACTGCCATCACTCAGCATGCTGATAATACGCAGCATGAACAGCATGAAGACGCGTTTGACGAACTCTTTCATTTTGATGACAGTGACGATGAAATACTGAAACCTGAAACACAACACAACCTTAATCACCACGCTTTTTTCAAAGAGAACACGTCCAAACGATCTTATAAATCTTCAATTGACGACAACAACACATGCGACGAAGACAACCCAAGCCAGCGTATACGACCACTACCTCTTTTCAATTGGTATACGCCAAAATCTAACGATAACGTTATTGGAACATATGCTGATTGTTTGCCTTGACTAACCTGCGTATAATTCACGCATATCATTCGAGTCTTACAAATCTATTTATACACTACCCGATGAGACTTGTTCACCCTATCTTTTATTTTGGATACCCCCACGCTTATGAAAAAAACATTCATCTCAGCCTTTGAAGCAAAGTTCCAAGTCGTCGCATTACAGCATTTAATGATTAGTCGTATAGAAAAACTTCATGCGCTTCAGCTTAAACAAGAAGCGGAAGGTGTGGCTCCTGGAGAACGCCCTGTGATCACGTTTAAACCTTTAAGCCGGGAAATGAGCGCACAAACACAAACAGACATTGATTCTTCAACGTTTAATGAGCAGGATTATCAGGTATTACCTAAATCAGTAAAAGAGAAACTCTCTTGGGTAGAAAAAAATCTGACGCGTGCAGATACAAGCAACCAAGCTATTTTTGATGATGTCTGCAGCATATTCAATGCCTTAAGAAAAGAATCTAAGTTTTACACAAATCAAGCGCACATTCAGCAATGCTTGAAGCTTGCGGTTCTGTGTGTGGAGCGTTTATTTGCACAAACAATCGTATCGACGGATGCGAAAAAATACTGTCGAATAACCCAACGCATGTTCCAATATTATTTTTCACAGGCCAATGATAACCGTAAGATGTTAGCCCTTCATTTGCAATTTAGAGATATCATAAAAAGCGATGATGCTCTGATTTATTTAATACAAGATGAGGTGGATGGTGCTTTCTTAGATACAGAAGAAGCAATACATAAGACAACACAAACACGTTTATCACAAGCCCCAGATACGCCAGAAGAGCAGTCTTTACCAAACCCAGAAAACCCGCTCAGCCACAAATTTTCAGAACGTTGGGCTAAACTGCAATCAGCCTCGATAAAACCTAAAGCATTACAGGCTAAGCTATCCAACTTATCACATGAGATTTCACAGCATGCCTATGCACACAAACATAATACAAACCCCACGGACTGGAAAGCGTTTTTATCATTAGCCTTAGCCGTTGAAGCACGTTTGATTGAACACATGCAGACATCTCGTAGCCCGAATGCTATTCATCCATTATCTAAAGCGATGCAAAGATCTGCGCATTATTTTCGATTATTACATATACATTATCAGCACGTAGGAGCTTCAAAAACATTGATAGCCGAGCTTAAACAATCCTATGAACTGATGGAAGCGCGCTCAACCAATTACGAACAAATGCTTGCTTGTTATTATGTCGAAACCTCAGAGAAAACATCTTCGGCAGAAAAAGAAAATGCACGTCAAGTGCGTGCCTCCTATCAATCCGAAATGCGAGATGAAACAACGGCTTTATGCGCACAATTCCGAGAATTAAGCCAACCGCTAGGCACGGCTGTAGCACTCAGAAAGAAGTCCAAACCAGTCCAAGACATATCCATTGAAAACCGTCGTACGTTACTCGAGACAAACTTATTAGCCGGCAGCAAATCACCTTATGATTTATATCAAGACGCTAGAAAATATCTCAACGCCGTTTTAAATCAAGCTTCACCCAAGTCAGACTATGATGTCACGTACTTACATCAACTGGATAATCACTATGATGCCAGTGTGAACGGTATTTTTGATCCGTTAGAGTCCGAACAACTACTAGCCTTGGCTTTGGGCGACAACAGAAGCATGCTGAAACGTGCGGTAGAATTATATTATGAAGCAAAATGTCGGCACGCGGATACGCTGTATACAATGCATCCGTCCGACAACTTTATTACGACGGAAAGATTTTGCACGCACTTTCGACGAGAAGCTTATGCGTTTTTATTACAAAGCTGTGAGCCTGGATATAAAATTCAAAATATCACTCTATTCAAAAAAAACTGCTTAGGTATTCTTCATGCAGAAACCTATCGTGCGCCCTTACTTGAAGCTCTCGCAAGGCACCAGCTTGATGCGATAGCACCACGCCTGGCTGCTGAGGCAGCATCTGAGAAACTCGCCGAAAAAGATGATGGCACGCATATAGAAACATCCACACCAAAAATCAACATTTTATTACATAAAGCACCCAAAATCGCACCAGCTGTGAAAGCCCTTGATGAAGAAACCATTTGGGAACGACTTTGTGCAGAGTATGCCGTTAAATCGGTTGATTTCAATGATTATCTGAACAAAATAAAGCACGAAGGCTTAACCGATGAAACCGCTGAGTTTTTATATGACGCGATAACAAATTCAGATAGGCGCTTGTTACTAAACGAAGATAATAAAACGGCGTTTTTTAGTCTCTATGACATGCTTTTAACACAGCATTATAAACCTCAAGAATATGAGGCTTTGGAGGATACCAAAGCAGATAATATTTTAAATGCAAAAAAGGACGCTGAAATTCCTGCAGATAAACGGATGCCCAAGACCATTAAACTTGGTGGAGCTTTACTTCAGTATAGCCGTCTTTATAACTCTAAACGACAGTTAGACTGCTTATTTTCACTTGGCGATAGTTACCTAAACCTTCTCAAGATCGCTCCTACACGCGCCTATAAAAAACGAGCGGAAGAGGTTTATAGAGAAGCGCTCACTCATGTAAAAAAGATGGAAAATGCGGCTGATGTGATGCGCACGATTATGGATGCAATGCGTCTGATTAAAGCCGTTGTGTTTGAACGCGAGCAAGCAAATATTGACGCACTTGAAAATAGTACGTTAAGAAAAGACAAAAAAAACCGTTTAATGAACTATCGATTGTTTCAATCAATAGAAAATACATCGATTGATCTTGAGTATCGAGCACAGATAATACATCAGTTAGGTGATAACCTCATACTTCGCTCGCAGATCAATAACTTAGCTTTTCCCATAACAAATGCTAGAGAATATAGTGCTAATACGGCTTTGTTTTTGCAACATTTATATCAAGAGCAAAAATCAATTCTGTCAATACTTTCTGGGCACATATCTGCTATGTGGCAGTGGTATATCGGTCTTCCTGCGGATGTGGGTGAGCATTATTTAGAACCATTAAAAAAACATCATGCATTATTACTTGATTATTGTGCAACAATGGAGGATTTACGAGACGACCAATTATTATCACTGCCAGAAGCCATGATCCAACCGTTTAAAACAATCCTCCCGGATATCGAAGATAAAATACAACGCGTAAGTACGATAAAAGAAACCCTCCCGACCCTTGATGATATAAGAAAACAAAAAACACGCGAGTTCTCGTTGATCATACCGAGTGATTTTCGTGAGCTTTCAAATTTATCCGAAGAAGTTAAACTCGCAATCAAACTCATTGATGATAGCAAGTATTGGCTAGCACTTGAATTGATGGCCTCCTTCCAAAGCCAGGGCTTCACGACCAAACAGGAAGTTCAGCCAGTATTATTTTTAAATGCGTGCATACTAAAATGGCTTGTGACAATTATTTCCTCACCTCATTTTAAGGCCTCACTTGGCGATAATAATGCCTTAATAACAAGTTATGAGCATAGCGTTCAAGCGATATTAGATATACAACATAAGTGTTTACATAAAGCTAAAAAGAACAACAAATTATTAAATAAAATGTGTGATGCCTTAGCACAAAACACCTTATCTGTACTGGATGGTGAAGCGTATCTTCAAGCGTGCAGTATATTTAATACAACGGATGAAACAGCGTCGGATGATATTAAGAACGCCTGTATATCACAAAGTCATCGTTGAAAAAATAGCCCGAGATAATCAATCAGGAGAGCTTGCCCGATACACGTTGTTTGTATGGGTGAGCCGCCCTTCATCATCTGAGTAAATATTAGGCCACATGGACATGCGTACAAACATTCGCCAACCAGGTTGCGTGGCTGGTTGTGCTCGATGTGGCGTTATAGAATCAAATTCAATCATCTGGCCATCATGATTGGTATAAATCTCAGGTTGTTCTTTTTCTATGGCCGCATTTAAATCCTCCCATAATTGAGGATCTTCTCCAAACAAAGTAAATTTATTTTTTAGAAATTGAGTATTACTCACGCCATACGTATTATTAGAATCAGAATCAGAATCAGAAAAAGTACAAACAATATAATTATTCGTATTCAGTGTGTTATTTATTGAGTATGAGCCATCACAATGCCATCCTGGCTGAGCGGGATAGTCTCCCGGTTCTAAGTTGTGGATTCGACAATCGATCTTATTCACCATGTCTAACGCTCGTGTATTTTTTACATACTCATCTGGAATCGCATCTAAAAATTGGTTCATAATTTCCCCACCGTGCTTACGAGCAAAATGAGGCGAAGCGGCAATCAATCCTTGTTCGTTTTGAATCTGATGTGCAGAAAAAACGCCGGGCAGCTTTGTAAGCAAACGATAATTAGGATGAAACTCAAATTTTGTATTGGCACTCAAATAACGCGCGCCATTCATCAGCGCATTAGGGAAGCGAACGTTAAATAACCTATAGTGGAGCATCATATTCAGCCTTGATTATGGCAAACAAACGTCCGTTGCCTATTGTTCAGAAGTGCGTTTTTATTTATGCATTTTTATACGCAAATTCGTATTGTTTTTTTTAACACGTCAGTGTAGCTTGCGGATAATAACCGTTTTTGCTCGTATTCACTCACTGTATCAGCGAACTCAACGGCTCGAATTGAATTGATTGAAATCTTAGGGAAGCAATTAGCCTGAATGATACCAGATTCAATCGCTTTGCCACATACTTAAGATCTACCGTTCAAGAAACAATACAACAAACCTCGCTACCTCACCAAAACACCTGCAGGCCTATCAAACCCGGATCCGAGCGAGTCAACACAATTAAATAATGCCCCTGTTTCTGACTGAACCGAGCACATAAATAATTGATTAAGCGCTTCGTTAGGAATATAAGCAACATCCCCTAATAAATTAAATGCAAGATTTCCTGTCCCATCAAAATTACCCTCGGTCACCACACATGAAGATAGTAATCCCGCTCCTGTGGTATCCACAGCACAGCGTGTAACCGTATTACTGGTATTATTCGTAATGTATGCATATGCTCCTGATGGACTCAGCATAATACCTTCAGGCCCATCAAAATTATTACCCGAACTATCATCACAACTGGTGACTGTCGTTCCAACAATATTGCACACAGAGATTGTATTCGCTGTGAAATTCGAAACATAAGCTCGCGTGCCCGTATTATTAATCGTCATGTCGGATGGAAGATCAAACGTCGCGCTTCGATTATTAACACATCCGCTTAAATTGCCCGTTGTTGGGTCAATATCACATGCTGAAACGCTACCGGTGCCAACACCTACGGCTCCACCACCATTGGATGCGTAAAGTATTGATCCATCAGGACTGATAGCCACACCAAACGGGAGATCAAAATCGCTCCCACCGGCATCAACACAAGCCCCAACGGTACCCGTGGTGCGGTCAAAAGGACAACGGGAAAGGGTACTTGCACCCGAATCGGTCACATACAACATGTTATTGTGTGGATTGATGGTCAGTGCTTCAGGCGTTGTAAACCCCGTGGCTGCAACAGAGCAACCGCCTAACAATCGGCCTTCAGAGCCCAGCTGACAAGACGATAAGGTGCCACTGCCTTGGTTGGCTACAAAAACGAATTGTCCTGGACTTGTCGAGGAAAATCCAAGGCTTTGCGCAGGGCTTGGTTCCGAGCACAAAAACAAATCGGGATTTGTACTATCACCTTGCGCTTTACAGACTTTAGGTCCACCTAAAATACCGGATGCAGACATTTGGCTTGCATTAATTTCTAAATCGAGCAAACAACTTTGCTGTGGCGCTAACGTAAACGGCGCTTGACATGCACCGGCTTCCGTTGTGATTTGACTCACGCCTGCAATGGGCACGGTTGTTAACGTACGCGTGGTTTGCGTGGTATTCGTTACTAGATATTGAACATTTTGTTTGAAATTACTGGGTAATAATGCAGCCGTGACCGTACCCGCCGTAGGCACCACCGTAAACTTCGCTTGAGGTGCGGCCTGTAAAGCTCCTGATAAGATGAGGAGTAAAAAAGCATGTCTAAGTTTCATAGTTATCTCGTATTTATATGATATAAAATAGCGAACATTGTACTTGTTGCGCATACATATGCTTCGATGACAAACCTTGATTCATGGTCTGCCCTGCGGCTCGTCCTAATTGATTCTGTCCCCAATCAGAAAACTCATAGCCTACCGCTGCTTGGAGATGACTCATGAGAGGTTTTTGAAGCCCGACACCGAGCGTGTAAGAAAACGCTGTTTTTGTGTACGCGGCAAAACTTGGCGCGGGTACTTCCTCTGGAATTTTAGGTGTTTCTGAATAGTTGTATGCGCGATTAAAGCCCACGCCTAAACTTCCACTAATATAAGGCTCAAGAACATAATCAAACTCACCTAACAGCCTTGCTTTCAGTGCAACATACGTATGGTTTATTTTGTAGGCATAATTAAAATTATTAAAGTTCGGATTAGCATCTTCCCACACATCACCCGACACATCGGCATCACCACTCCAGGCCACCACAAGACCCAACTGCGCCATCACAGGTTGTGTTAATAAGCGCGGATGCAATAACTTCTGGCCTGCTAAAAATAATTCAGCCGTCACAAACGTGTCGTTACTATTGTTTGCAATATAGCTTTTTTGCACGTCTGGTTGTACATAAAACGTCTGTGTTTTATTAACCGAGGCCCACGTTGGGCCAGCACTTAAACCAACCAAAGGCTTCCATGTATTAGATTCTTGCTCCATATTCATTCCGCCGGCCATGCTATCAGCAAAGCAAAACATCGCGCAGACACCCATGATATTAGATAAAATTTTTGCGTTAAAAAACATGTCGTTTTCCCATTCCTAAGCTAAGGCAACATTGAGCTTGATGTAAGGTCCATTAAAATTAAACGCCTGATTTTTAATATCTGAAGACACGATAGCCATCGTACCGGTGGAGAATTCAGGCGTGACAACATACGTTCCCGGTTGCACCAAGGTACTCGGATTCACCGTTGAAATACCGTTGATATACGATGCAAAACGATACCCCAGCTCCACATTAAATTTAGGTATGTTCACGCCCGTATAATTATAAAACAGCCCTAATTTCCCATCGAAACCCGGAACGACTTGGGTTGTATCAGGCACTGTGATTTCTTGATGGCTGGTACCTATGCCAAGCGTCGTGAGCCGCGTCGATGTTGATGTAAATCGGTCGTGAATACTCATGTTTCCAGCAGTCAACGTCCCTAAAAACTCACCCAAGATACCCACACCATGCGTGACTGTGTAAGCAACATTAAAACCAAGATCGGGACCTACCCCTAGGTAATCCGATGTATTTTGCAGCTGGAAAGAAAAAGCCGGATCGGGAGCTAAAGCATAACTGTAATCTGTACCAGGCACACCGACCATATCGCTAAAAACCGTCGTTAATTTTTGTTTGATCTTTAATACATTGATACCACCAAATAATCGCGCGCGTAACTTAGGATGAGGCTCAAAAAGGCGGGCGGCATTCAAGGCAATGCTATCAAAATCAAACGTCACCGAGCTATCGGCACGTTTAATACCGAACACAGGCGGGCTTTGCTCAAACGGTGGCGAAACAAACTCTATCGATGACAGAGCCGTTGTTCGTGCGGCTTGTTTAAACGACGTATCCCGGGTATTCAAATGAACCCAACCTAGCGATGCTTGATGTATATTATCTGGCAATAGATAATGACCACCCGCCTCAAAACCCGGTGAGTAATCTGGTTTTAATGCTTGGTAATGCCAGCTTTGATAGTAAGGCTGCGTACCCGAAACAAAAACCGCGTAATTCAAATTACCGGCGTGAGGTTGCAAGTATAATAAGCCGAGATAAACGTCAGCATTTTTTTTATTAAAGACAGCTTCTGCAAATGCACAGTTTTGTGCAATGCCCCCAAGCATCATGCCTAAGACCAAGGCTGATTTTATATATTTTTTAGACTTCATCCTGAAGTTCCTATATCTGACGTTATTTTAATAAAATATTTCTTTCAGTAAAATACTACATCCAAGCACTAACATAAACACGGCGAAGCCGCGTTTGAGTTTAACACCGTCAACACGTTGATTAAACTTAATACCTATCAACATGCCCAGCATCGCCAAACCTAAAAACGGCCCCAAAATAGACCAGTTAATATCAAGGCCTGCAATCAGCCAATCACCTTGAAACCCAAGCAACGAATTCACCGCAATCACGGCGAGCGATGTGCCTATCGCTTGCTTCATCGATAAGCCAAATAACATAATTAATACAGGAATAATTAAAAACCCGCCACCCGCTCCGACCAGTCCGGCAAGTACACCCACCATCCCACTACCCAAGCATAATTTTATTGGATGTTGGTATGGATCATACGGTGCCTGGTCTTTAGGCCTTGCAGCTACGGGCTTTAGCATAAGAGAACCCGTGAGCAACATCAAGAGCGCAAACAAGCTCATGATAAATGTACCTCTGGATAACACATATCCCCCTAAACTTAAGATAGGATCAGGTATCACCGGAACAATAAAACCTCGGGTCAATAAAATCATCAAGGTTGAAGGCAAAACAAACACAAACGTCTCACGTGTTTTAATTAAACCTTGTCGCCAATAACTCACAACGCCAACAGCCGCTGTGCTACCCACCACTAAGAGTGAATAACCTGCGGCCATCAACGGTTTCATACCAAATATATACACTAAAATCGGAACCGTGAGCATAGAACCACCACTGCCAATTAACCCGAGCAGTAACCCCATAACACTGGAGAGAAAAAATCCAACCGCAATTAGCATACACAAGCACTCACATTAAGATCCTGTCTTCACAGGATAACCGCATGCTATCCAGCCAAGAATACCGTCATCTAAATTATAAATTTCGAGCGACGCGTCTTCTTGTAAAAGTTGCTCGCAAGCAAACTGACTACGCTTACCCGAGCGACAATGCAACACAAGTTTACGTGCATGATTAGCTTCCGGCAACGCACTTAAGCTGATGGTTGCAAGGGGTATCAACGTTGCTTCAGCAATATTTTCAGATGCGTATTCAGCTGGTTCACGAACATCTATCACAAGCGCTTCATCCTGCTCAATCCATTGCTTTAACGTGGTTGCATCAATTTGTTTAATAGACATCGTCTTGTTCTCCAGATTAATTTACAAAATTAATTCACAAAATGATAATAGGTTTCATCGTCTTTAATCATGCCTAAATCATAACGCGCACGCTCTTCAAGCGCTTGGTCACCTGATTTTAATTCGGTAACATCGGCTTCAAGTGCACGATTACGCACCGCTAACGCCTGGTTCTTTGCTGCACGTTCGTTCATTTTTTTCTCAGCACGTAACCACGTTGGCAAGCTATCACCACCAAACCACAATTTATATTGTAGCCCCATCAATACCAATACAAGCCCTATGACAATAACGCGCATATTATCCCCTCTCAAAAGCATGTTATTATGACGCTTCATTCTCACACACATAAATGCCCTATGTCACCTAAACATCAAGAACCGCTGCGTATCGCTACACGACAAAGTCCGCTTGCTCTCTGGCAAGCTCACTATGCTCGTGACAAACTTCTTCAACATTGGCCATCGCTCACCATCGAACTCCTGCCCATGACCACGTCGGGTGATCGCTTTGCCGATAAAAAATTACTGGATATCGGTGGCAAAGGCTTATTCGTCAAAGAGCTCGAAGAAGCACTACTCGACGGCCGAGCCGATCTTGCCGTGCACTCCATGAAAGATGTACCTACGCTATTTCCCGCGGGTCTCATACTCGACACCATTTTTGCACGACAAACACCCACCGATGCCTTTGTGAGTAATCAATACCCAAGCCTCGCTTGCCTCCCGCAAGGTGCCGTAGTCGGAACCTCAAGCCTGCGACGTGAATCCCAATTGCTCGCCTTAAGACCCGACCTCAAGATCAAGCCTATTCGAGGTAACGTAGGCACGCGCTTAAATAAATTAGATACCGAAAACTACGACGCAATTATTTTAGCCGCCGCAGGCCTCGAACGCCTCGGTCTTGACGCGCGCATTCAAGAAACACTGCCGTGCAGTAGGATGCTCCCTTCTCCAGGGCAAGGAGCCTTAGGCATTGAATGCCGAGCAAACGATACGGTATTACAACAACTACTCGAACCGTTACACGATGCACATTCAGCCCTTTGTGTTCAAGCCGAGCGTACGGTGAACGCTATGCTCGGTGGAACCTGTCACACACCCGTTGCTGTTTATTGCCGTGAAACGCAACATAAAAACCTCACATTGGACGCTTTGGTTGCCTCAGCCGATGGCACAACCATCATTCGTGATACACAGGTAGGCACGCCCGATGAAATATTAGAACTTGCGGAGCTTTGCGCACGTACGCTGCTATCCAAAGGTGCTGCTGCCTTGCTCCAAGCACCCCCACCCGACCATGCATAGCGTCCACACGTTAGAAAAATTGCGTGTATTAAACACACGTCCTAAACAACAAGCATCTTCACTGGCACAAGCGATTGAAGATGCCGGTGGTATCTCGATTAATTTACCTCTTCTCGAGATTAAACCTACAGAAATCATCTGGAAAAAAAATTTAAATAATATATACGCCGCAATTTTTACAAGCCCAAACGCTGTTCACGCTTTTTTTGCGAGTATAGCACCGCAGATTTGGCCCCATAAAATAAAGCTCTTAGCCATCGGCCAAGGCACAGCTCAAGCGCTGATGCAGCACGGTTTACCTGCGCCTACTTGCCCTAAACAACCCAACAGCGAGCATCTGCTTATGCTCGATGTCTTACACACGAGCCAAATCCAAAATAAAAACATAGTACTCATCAAAGGTCTGGGCGGACGTACCTTAATCAACACTGCATTAACCGCGCGTGGCGCAGATGTAAGCATTCTCGCTGTATATCAACGCGCCTTACCACAGCATAATAAAAAACGTATCCAAACACTCTGGTATGAAGACGCCGTCGATATTATACTGATAACAAGTGAAACAGCGCTTGTTCATTTATTTAAATTATTTGAACCCTTTGGCGAGGAAGCACGCGCGTGGCTTTGCGGTAAACCTTACGTGGTCATCAGTGAGCGTTTGCGTAAAGCAGCATACGAACGCGGCATACATACCGTCATCGTGAGTTCATATGAACGTATCATACATCAGCTACTAAGCTATTCATCATCATAATCATAATCATAAGGATCATGACGTCATGGCAGCATCCATCCCCTCAGAACAAAACGCAAAACCCAAGCCTTCAGCACCCAAAAATATCGCTGGGTTGGTTGCCCTATGTGCGATGCTACTCGCGATCGCAGCACTGTTGATGAATTGGCAACTAACCCAAACCATCAAACACAAAACAGATACCTTCGACACCGAGCTTGACCAGCTTAACGAGCAACAAACAGCGCACGAAGCCCGTCTAGAAGATCAATATCTCAGCACTCAAAAAGCCCAAGCTACCTGGCAACATAAACTTGATACCTTGAGTACTTCTCTGGAAACCACGCGTAAAGAATACAATAATTTATCAGATGACTGGCGCTTATCAAAAGCACGTCACCTACTTGAACTGGCAGCTATTAACGCACACTGGAGCAACGATAAAGATACAACCGTTGCGATGCTTCGTGAGGCGGATACAATTTTAGCGCCCATTCATAACCCGAAGCTTATTGCTGTGCGTGAGGGCTTAGCACACGACCTAACGGAGCAACTCAGCGCACCAACAACCGATATGACTGCATTGCTGACACAACTCAGTGCCATTCAAGCAAGAACGTTTCATCTTCCGGTGGCCCCCATACCCACAGAAGCCACACCGGATACGCGTCCAGAAAAACCTAATCGCATGGATATTTTCACACAATTTTTAAAAAACCTGGTGGTTGTTCGCTATAACACGGAGACCCTGGACCCCAAGCCCACCTTAGCCTATGAAGCCATGTTGCGTGCAACGGTTCGCCTCAACCTTCAAGAAGCAGCATGGGCCATTTTAGAGCGTAACGATGCGGTGTATCATGTTGCATTAGCTCAAGCGATCACCAATATCGAACACACGTTTTCATCTGAGGCTACATCAACCCAAGCCTTAATTCAGCAAATCAAGCAACTTGATACAGCGCAATTACATGCGGAGAGTATCATGCCAGACCAAGCGTTAACGGCCTTAAATCATCTACTCTCGACGCCAGCGCCAGCAGAGCACGAAGGAGAACATGCCTTATGATTAGAATGCTTCTTATTTTACTTGTGCTTTTTGTCTCCATCTGGCTTGGTCTTTATTTACATGGCGATCCAGGATACATCTTACTGGTGTTTCGTCATTGGACGCTTGAAACCACGGTATGGGTTGCTGTTGGTGCGGTTTTTCTTAGTTTTGCTTTACTCCATCTTTTCTTTTTGTCGTACAGAAAAACCATTCACTTACCGGCATCTTGGCATCATTGGCGGGTGAAACACCGTGCTGGACGCGCACGTAATAAAACAACCCAAGGTTTGATTGAATTCAGCGAAGGGCATTGGAAATTAGCGAAAACACATTTAATGCAGGCGCTTCCGAATGCCGACACGCCACTGATCAATTACTTGATTGCTGCACGCGCCGCGCAAGAGTTAGGCGATTCTAAATTACGTGATGATTACTTACGTGAAGCGCAGCAGTCTATGCCTGACGCAAAAATTGCGGTTGAACTGACGCAAGCACAACTTCAAATTGCGCATCAACAATGGGAGCAAGCACTCGCCACGTTACGCCACCTCCATGATTTATCCCCGCGTCATCCTTATGTACTAAAATTACTCGCGCGCCTCTATGAAGCGATTGGTGATTGGCCTCAACTGATTCAGCTCTTACCCGATCTTACCCGTCATAAAGCTCTATCCAACACTGATTTTAATGCGCTACAACACCGTGCTTATCTTGGGGGCATGCGTGGCTATGTTCAACACGCTCAGTGGGAAGAACTTAACAAGCTTGTTGACAACTTACCTAAAAAATTAAAACATGACCCTGAGCTTATCGCAATCTATAGTCGCGCACTCATGCAACAAAACAAAGATGCAGAAGCCGAAACGGCTTTACGCCGCGCGTTCCAAAAAAACTATCATGATAATTTAATCACCTGCTACAGCGAGCTCAACCCTGCATGCGCGAGGCTTCATGTGCTTGAATCGTTACTGAAGCATCATGCACATTCACCGGCCCTGCACCGTTGCCTCGGAAAATTTTATACAGCCCAAAAACTCTGGGGTAAAGCACGCACGCATCTGGATCAAAGTTTAGTGCTTTCTGAGATGCCTGAGACGTATGCTGTGCTGGGTGAGTTACTCGAAGCACTTGATGATATATCAGGCGCATTTTCAGCCTACCAACAGGGTTTAAACAAAGCCTTAGCGCTTAAACCCCAATAAAATAAGTTCTGCTCGAGCAAAGGCTTGATAGCAAACGCTTACGTGCCCCGGGGTTTGTTAGCATCCTGATCTTCGGGCATGGTGCTATCGGCATTGCTTTGATTCGTTGACGAGTCAAAAAAATCAAGGCGCCTCTGAGGAACTGCATTCACCTCGGCACGAGGCGCGATGTGTTTTTTCATAAAGACACGGACAAATTGTTCAGGCTTTCCCTGTCCTATCACAGCATTAAAATTAGCTTGTGCATCTTTTCCGGCTAAAAAACCTACGCTGCTACCATCTACTACAAAGGCTTTGTATAAAGCGATAAGGTTTGGATGCCCTACCACTGCATCTCGATTCGCTTGCGCATCATCTCCGGATAAAAGACCGGCTTTGTTCAGGGTTTTAAGTACGTCAGCAACGACGATAGGGTATTTATGCGCTACCACAATATCTCGATAAATGTGCGCATCCTTTCCAGATAAAAGCTTGTTGTTCTTGAGGGTTGCAAGGGCGTGAGCAACATCGTTAGGCTTTTCATGCGCTACCACAATATCTCGATAAATTTGCGCATCCTCTCCAGCTAGAAGGCCTGCGTTTTTGAGGGTACAAAGGGCCTTCGCAATGACTTCAGGGTTTTTATGCCCTACAACAGCTTTAAAATTAGCTTGTGCACCATCAGATGCGCCATCATAAGAAGATAGAAGATTTTCTTTATTAAGCATTTTAATGGCCTTATTCAGCCAGTAAGGGGATGAATGCCCTACCACAGCTTTAAAATTAGCCTGCGCATCAACTCCGGATAGCAGTCCTACAATTTCGAGGGATTTAAGGACCGAAGCAACGGAGCTAAGCTTGTTACCTTCTCCATAAGCATGTCTTACATCAGTATATTTTGCCACTGCATTTCGATTATCCGGCGCATCAACTCCGGATAGAAGGCCTACTTTTTTGAGGGTACAAAGGACCCCCGCAATGACTTCAGGGTTTGGATGCACTACCACAATCTCTCGATAAATGTGCGCATCACCTCCTGATAGAAGGCCTGCTTTTTTGAGGGTACAAAGGGCCTTCGCAATGGAGGCAGGATTTTCATGCCCTACCACAGCTTTAAAATTGGCTTGTGCATCATCATCATATATAAGATCTTTGTAATCGTTATGTTTAAGAGCACCAAGAAGAAGGGAAGGAAATGCATGCTCTACCACAGCATCAAAATTAGCCTTCGCATCATCTCCCGATAGAAGTCCTGCAATTTCGAGGGATTTAAGGACCGAAGCAACGGAGCTAAGCTTTTTATCTTCTACATCAACACGTTTTACATCAGCATATTCTGCCACAGCATCAAAATTAGCCTGCGCATCAACTCCGGATAGAAGGCCTGACGTTTGAAGGGTTTGAAGTGTACCGATGAGCTTGTGATCGAAAAATCGTTTAAGTGAAACAAAAAACCATGCCCGAAAAAAACCCGTGTGCTTTACATAGGCCTGATAAACCTCAAAGGCGCTCTCAGTCGTTGGATTTGAATTATCCATCGCGTCGAGCTTAGCTGCCAGTGCACGTGAAAAAAATATTCTCCTGTACCAAGGTAGGTTATCGTAATCTTTTTTTAATCGAATGAAGACCCTTTCATTTTCTTTGGTCCCAAAGCTCATCGTAGTTTCTCCAGTAAGAGACGAGCATTTGCCTTACCCATCCAGGCTCATGCTCTAAAAAACTTAACTACACTAATTGTATCATATAAATACACGAAGTAAAATTAAAAAACCCTTAATTGATTGGGTATTAATCAAAAAATACTGAAAACAAGCTAAACATCAAAGCTCATGAATGACCGTTTGCCTTTGCGTGCCTAAGCCATCAATGGATAAAACCACTTCGTCGCCAGGCTTAAGATATTGATCTTCACCCCAAAATTTTGCATTGCCTGGGGCTGAACCCATCGAAATAATATCGCCAGGATAAAGCGTAAAGTATTGGCTGACATAGCTCACAACAGCCGTATTATTATTAATATAATCACGGGTATTAAATGCTTGACGTAATTGATTGTTCACCCATAAATTAATATTTAATTGATTCGGATCATCAATCTCATCTTTCGTAACAATATATGGGCCAATAGGTGCAGCATTATCAAAGCACTTGCCTTTGGTAAATTGTGAATCACCGCATTCTAATTGCAAAAATCGCTCCGACAAATCATTGACACAGGTGTAACCAAAAATATAATCACGCGCATCTTCTTGCTGAATATATTTACCTTGCTTTCCAATCACAATGCCAAGCTCCGCTTCCCAGTCTAATTTCTGGGTCATTCGTGTATATAAAATAGGATCGTGAGGACCACATATGGCAGATGTCGGCTTCATAAAAAGCAGCATATCTTGTTTTGGCATTAAGGCGAGCCCAAGCTCTCGTGTATGCAATGCCGAGTTAAGCCCTACGCAAATTAATTTTCCTGGACGACCTAAACATGCCGCAATATGAACCGAAGAATCGAGTATAGGAAGCGTTTCAACATCCAAGGCTTGAAGATATTGTAAGCCTGCCTCATCCGGCAGATGATGTGGGTCTAAATCAACAAGATGTTCAGACAAACCACGTAATATTCCCGAAGAATCCAACATCCCTGGTTTTTCATAACCCTGCTCACCATACCTAAACAGCTTCATATTTTCACCTCAAAATAAATCATAACTTTTTTCCAAAGCGACTAAATCAAATTTATTTAAAAATAGTGACATACTCATCCACGAGCTTAATGAAGCTAAATCACTAAACTGTGGCGGTAGATATTTGGGTGGCGAAATAATCCCTTGCTCTAAAAGTTGAGACAGATACTTCAGTTCATTAATCATCACTTTGCCACAAAAAAGCAATTGTGCATTTTTAATTAGATTATTCTTAGCTGATAATCGCAAATAATTATAAATAAGAATAAACCCTCTAATATAAGATAGGTCTTTAGTAAATGGACCCAAGACTGGGGTGCTTCCTCTGAAAACACGTACAGAGGCATTGTAGGCGGGCTCTGGTGAACCAAACTGCTCTAAAAAAAACTGATAAACATCTAAAAAATTTGCTCCTTTTTCAGCAAGATCAATCGCTTTAATCCGATTCGTTATTTTAAGCAGCCGTGCAGGTGACGAATTAAACGTAAAAAGCTCCATAATCACCGCTAAACCTTCTTGAGTCACGGTAGAACAAGGTGGACCAATCGATAAAAATGAACAATAGGGCTGAGCACGTCCATTGAGCGTCGTGCCCACATGAACCCAGCCTTCATGAACTTCGAGGTATTTAAGATCTCGATCACTAAACTTGCAATTGGTATTCAGCTTAATATAGTCGGCCCCCGCAGCAGCATCGGCAATGATCATGTCATCAATTTTAACCGTCACCAGGTTATCGTCCACAAAATAACGATCCAACGATGACTTTAATTTCTGCAAAGCTACTTCTGCGCTATAGCGCTTTTCATCCAGCTCAGTCGATAAGTCTACACTTAAATCTTTTAAAGCATCTCCCAGCAAGTTACCTAATTCGGTAAGCTTTGGCCCATTAACATAGAATACATCGTCTGGGCTACCATACAAACGCTTGGCAATTTTAGAAAACTGTGGGGTCCCTCTCGCGTCAAGCATGCGCACGGCTTCAATGTAATCGAGTGCTCTTTGCTCGATCAAGCTATTGATGGTTGAGTACTGGCCAAGTAAATTTCTAGAGTCATGAATAATTCCATAAAACTCATCAATCTTTTGCTCCACATTAAACGGCAAAGGAGACGAGTCGTAATAATTTTTATCTATATTTGGCAGAATTTTGGCGTTATTTTTAAAAAAATCGCGTTTAACCTGTTCGGGCCATTTTATGGCATCAAGAATCCTTATCGGCTTTTGAGCCTTGATCAACCGCTCTGATAGTTTTGAAATCTCACGATGCTCTTTGTTATGCATAAGCTATTATCTATATGAAGAACTTCTTTGAAGTATAGTCAATAATCGTCGCACATGATGATATAAGTGAACGTAGATTTTAATTCTGCTTCAATCGATAAATAATTGTTCTATATTCATGCGTTCTATTTATCTTTGGGGCTTCCCTAGCGTCTCAAGATTAAAGCAAGCCTTCCCATTGTTTTTTTTTAACCATTAATGTATAATAAAAAACCACATCACTATGAGCATAACTTTATGTTAGATAATATTAAATCGATATCAAACCAAGCAATAACGACACTTCTTCAACTAGAAGCATCAACGGTGAATCCTATTGAAAAAGAAAACATCCAGGCCTCAAAAAAAGTTTATGAACAACTCTTGGCATTGATTGAGCATGCAGAACAACAGCATGCCACCCTGGGTTTAGGAATTTTATCCCGACAACTGAATCAAACCTCGGCAGCTGAACTGAACGCAACTGAGTTAATGAAAAACTTTTTGAAGGTATTGGAATACCCCAATAAAACCACGTTTTCAATGGACAAGCAGCCGCATAGAGAGACTGGCCTAGATATTTCAAAACAACTTGCCATGGTTCCTCTTCTATTTGTGGTCCCTATCGTATCAGCCTTGCTTCCCGCATTACTGGCATCACCCGCGCCGTGGCTTTTCCTCATAGCGTCCGCAATACCCTTACTTGCTGTGTATGCATTCTTCGATGAGCCGTTGAGCATGTCACGCCTGTACCAAGAAATGGCTGGCATAGAAAAAGCGCTGGCGTACGTTAACCTAGGCCTGTGCGTAGTTATGACTTTATTGTTGGTGTCACCTGAAATTCCGTTACTTGTCGCTGCAATGGCATTAACAGGTCTCTTGGTTACAGGGTTGTCTCTGTTGAAACATAGTCAAATATTGCAAGAAAAGCACAATAACTTAGATGATAAAACAAATACGATAAAATCTAATTTAGACGATGCTTCTACAAAAACAACACTGCATCGGTTTTTTAATTCAAGAGAAACTGATGATGCAAATACAACCCATCAAGCATTAGAGAGCATCACTGCCACCACTTAACCTCACGACTCTTGTCGACACGCTTCGCGCCATGGAAGGCTGAAGAAGCGTTTAAACGCTATCTTTAACTTCAGTGCACGCGATTTCGTAAAAGTTCTCGCCAATATGAATACGCTCACGATCGTTCTGCTTACGCCAGCGGTTGGTATCTCGTAATGAATACACACACCCACAATATTCTTGCTTATAAAATTCTTCACGCTTGGCAATTTCATACATCCGGGCAGCACCACCGCCTTTCCGCCAATTATACGTCCAGTACGTCATGTTGTCGTAACGTGCTGCCGCACGTTCACCTGAACCGTTGATTTGGTTCATATCTTTCCAGCGTGAAATACCAAGCGAGCTACATATCACAGGATAACCATGCTCATGTGCATAGAGCGCTGTACGTTCAAAACGCATGTCAAAACACGCGGTGCAGCGTTTGCCACGTTCAGGTTCCCACTCTAAACCTTTGACGCGTTCAAACCAGTTGTCTTTATCATAATCAGCATCAATGCACGGGATATTATGTTTTTCGGCAAAGCGTTTATTTTCTTGTTTACGAATTTCATATTCTTGAACAGGGTGGATATTAGGATTATAAAAAAAGATAGCAAATTCAATACCTGACGCCGTCAAGGCTTCCATCACTTCACCTGAACACGGCGCACAGCACGAATGCAATAAAAGTTTTTTTGCTCCGTTTGGTAATTCTAATATTTCTCGTTTCAATTCAGTTGTCATACACGATCTCTAGAAATCTCTAATAAAATGCTTTCTGTAATATTTTAACTCATCTATCGAATCTTTGATATCATCTAACGCCAAATGCTTCGATTTTTTCTCAATACCTTTGATTAAACCCGGCGCCCAACGCATCGCAAGTTCTTTGAGTGTGCTGACATCTAAATTACGATAATGAAAAAATTCAGCTAACTGGGGCATATAATTGCATAAAAAACGTCGGTCTTGGCAAATACTATTCCCACACATCGGCGACGTACCTTTATTGACATAGCTTTGCAAAAACGCCAACGTTTTCTGCTCCGCATCCGCTTCTGTCATACGACTGTTCTGAACACGTGACACCAAGCCCGAAGCATTGTGCTGCTTCGTATTCCAGTCATCCATGCCATCTAAGCGTTCTTTGGATTGATGAATGGCGAGCATCGGGCCCTCATCCAGAATATTTAAATTTTTATCCGTGACAATCGTTGCGATCTCAATAATCCGGTCATGTTCAGGCGAAAGCCCTGTCATTTCTAAATCAATCCAAATTAAGTTTTGCTTATGCTTCATGTTTTATCCAGTTATTTATGAGGGATTGTACGGCCATAACACGGCGCTCATAGAGCTTATGTTTAATTTGCTCGCCCTGATAGCCTTCGTCAATCAGTGCACGGGGATTGATCTCATGACAACATTCAAAAACTAGCTTCCACCGCGCGATATACTCAACATTTTTATCACAAACAGCCATCGTACGCGCTTCACAAACCCTTAACAAGGCTTCATACCGGACATAACGACGAAACGGATCGACATGCTCTAACGTCGTCACGATATCTTCTGCACTTAAATGCGCTAAATTTAAAATTTTATTTGAAAATTGCGCGGCCAACACCGCTAATTGCTGATATTCATTCGGTATACGTAAACGCTGGCATAAAGCTTCTATCCGAGCTTGTGAAAAAGCATGCATTAACGCTGAAAAGCGAACCACGGGATCATGAGATATTTTGCTTGCAGCCACCAAAGCTTTTGAATCCATACCTGCACTAAGCTCGGATAATACTGAAGCAAGTGCACCACACGTTTCTAATACTGTAATAAAAATTTCAGGGTGATACCCACACAAACTTTTTTGCCACTCTTGCCACACGCGCTCAGGGACCAAATGGGCAAGCTCCCCCTGCTGAACCATCTGCTGCATGAGCACACGCGTTTCTTCAGCGACAACAAACCCTAATCTATAATAACGCGCGGCAAAGCGTGCCACACGTAACACACGCACCGGATCTTCCATGAATGCAGCGGATACATGTTTTAACTGCTTGGCCGCAAGATCGCGCTGACCGCCGTACGGATCAATCACATGGCCATCATCATCCATAGCCATGGCATTGATGGTCAGGTCGCGCCGACTTAAATCTTCATCAAGCGTCACACGTGGATTAAAATCACACACAAATCCATAATAACCGTCGCCGGCTTTACGCTCTGTTCGAGCAAGCGCGTATTCTTCTTTGGTTTTAGGATGCAAAAACACAGGAAAGTCGCGACCGACTTGCTGATAACCTTGCTTTAATAGATCGTCTGGCGTGCCACCGACCACAACCCAATCGCGCTCATGAAAAGGCTCACCGAGTAATTGATCACGAACAGCGCCCCCGACTAAATAAATTTTCATAAGGCATTCTTTTTTTTATTCACTTTTTTACTCACAGTGTAACCCGCGCTTTAAGGCTTTCACAAGAAAACGTGCGGGTGATATCGCTTGAGCTAAGTTACGCGACAGAGATGTAGGTTCTCTAGAAATACTTGAGGCCAAATATTCAGCTGCCAACGGAACACTGGTCAAGCCTCGTGAACCAAACCCCGCACATACATATAAACCCGGCCAATACTCACCCGCATGGGGTAAAAACCGCCCCCCATCTAAGGCAAGTCCCGCAAATTGCTTTCTAAATTTTTCCACATGAGGTACAGGGCCAACCAGCGGTACGTGATCAAGCGTTTTAGCACGATGCCCAGCCCAACTTCCCGTTATTTTAGTGGACCACAGCGCTTGAGCATAAGCTTGATTATCTTGATGATAAACAGGAAGCTTGGCGAGTTTAGCTAAATTTTCTTCGTGCTCAGCCGCATGTGCTTCGCCATAACTTGCCCCTAACCAATGATTGCCCTCGGCATCTTTAGGCAGTACATGACCTGCGCCACACAACGGAAGCTTGAGTTCCGACGAGCGCGTATTACTCGCCATAGCCGTCAGCTGCCCTCGAACAACACTCAGAGGCAAGCTCTCGGTTTGAGGAAAATCACGTGCGGCGCCACCGTTCGCTAAGATAACAACCGGCTCGTCAAAATCAAGTGCCGTCACCTGCGTATTAGGCTCCCAGGTTATACCTGGCGTATCTAATAAAAATTCACACAATGCACGCACATCCAGCCAACCGGCCTGCGGTACCCACAAGGCTTCTTGAGCCACACATATACCAGCTAAGTGCGAGGCTTGTTCTGGGCTTACAAATTCTCCCAACGTAGGATAGTTTGCAAGCCATGGCCCAAGTTTTGCATGGGATGCACGCATTTTATCCGTTACAGCAAATTGTAGAATCCCGTTAAGTTCACCTTTAATTTTTCCGTCTTTAAGCCATGACGCATACGTTGGCGCGGCATATAAAAAAGCATGCAGCATCCACGTTGTCAGCGGTGACGGATACGCCGATAAATTAGGATAAAGTACAGCATGGCGGTTGCCCGAGGCGCCCATAGCAACCTCAGGGTTTGAATCCAGCACACGAACCTGCCAACCGCGCTCTGCTAAGGCACGCGCCGTAAAGCAACCGGCAAGGCCTGCTCCAATAACTACGGCAGCTTTTTTTTGAATCTTAATCTTAGGTGCAACATGCCACGGTGTTTTAGGTTTTATGCGTGTGGGTGTATGATTGATTTTTGAACCCGACAACATCGCCATGATCGCGCGTAAGCGAGCAGACATGTCATCAGCAACACACCACGTCTTCATATGCCAGGATCTTAATGTTTTTTCAAGAATAGGCTCACCACACACAAGTAGCGACGCCAGTGCCTCTTCAATATCACCATAAATCAGGTTTAATACAACACATCCCTGTTCAATATCAAACGTATACATACCGGGTGGTAACACAGGAAAAACGGTATTTTCTGGCGATAAAACTGCAAAAATCACCTTTTTCCCTGTATCAGAACGCGTCTCAGCAAGCACACGTAGCGCTGAATCAATCAAAACTGGCAAACACGTTCGCGGCTGCTTCCAATGTATATTCAATATCAGCGCGTTGATGCGTCGAAGAAACAAAACCTGCTTCAAAGCGAGACGGAGCAAAATACACACCAGCATCTAACATACCGTGATAAAACGCACAAAACATCGCATCATCAGAAGCTGCGACATCACCTTGATTACGAATGTTTTGATTACCCGTAAAACAAAAGCCAAACATGCCGCCTAACGCCTTGGCTTGCAAAGGTATGTGATGTGTCGCCGCAACATTCATCAACCCTGTCACCAAGGCTTGTGCGCGCTCTTCGAGTTTATAATAAAAACCCTCGGCTTGTACTGCCTGTAACGTTGCAAGCCCTGCCGCCATGGCTAACGGATTTCCTGACAAGGTCCCTGCTTGATACACGGGGCCATTGGGTGCCAAATAATCCATGATCGCCGCTTTACCGCCTAGCGCACCCACCGGCATACCTCCGCCGATGACTTTACCGAGCGTGGTGAGATCGGGGGTTATATTATAAAGCGCTTGCGCCCCGCCCAAAGCCACACGAAAACCGGTCATCACTTCATCAAAAATTAAGAGCGCACCTGAGCTATCACATAAAGCCCGCAAGCCTTCTAAAAACCCGGCTTCAGGCAACACAAATCCCATATTGCCTGCAATCGGTTCAACAATAATCGCTGCGATATCATCGCCATGCATTTCAAATAATTGGGCTGTTTCTTCTAGGTTATTAAAATCGGCCACAAGCGTATGTTCTGCTGTACTTGCTAAAATTCCAGGGGAGGACGGTATACCCAGTGTTAACAATCCTGATCCTGCATTCACCAGCAAGCTATCACTGTGTCCGTGATAACAGCCTTTAAATTTGAGAATTTTAGATTTCTTTGTAAACCCACGCGCCAAGCGAATCGCTGTCATGGTGGCTTCGGTACCTGAATTAACAAAGCGTATTTTTTCGAGTGCTGGCATGCATTGTCGAATCATCACGGCAAGCTCAGTTTCTTTGGCTGTTGGTGCACCAAAACTCATCCCTTGATGTAACGCCTCAGTCACTGCCGTCATGACCTGTGTATCGCAATGACCTAAAATTAACGGCCCCCATGAGCCCACATAATCAACATATTGCTTACCATCAGCATCCCAGACATGCGCACCTTCCCCTCGCTCAAAAAATACCGGGGTTCCGCCAACCCCCTGAAACGCACGAACAGGTGAATTCACGCCACCTGGAATCACCGTTTTTGCAGCATCAAATAATTGTTCAGAGCGTGTCATGGCTGTATTCCTTATTAAATTCATAAAAATTTTGCATATTGTATAGGAAAAAAAATGCTCAGGCCATATAATAGCGCACCATGAAGCAACCTACTTTTGATGTCATTATTATAGGCGCAGGTGCCGCAGGCCTGATGTGCGCCATTGAAGCCGGAAAACGCGGACGACGTGTGCTCGTGCTCGATCACGCCAATAAAGTCGGTAAAAAAATACTGATGTCAGGTGGTGGGCGCTGTAACTTCACCAATTACTACATCGATCCGACCCGCTATATTTCACATAACCCCCACTTTTTAAAATCAGCCTTAAGTCGCTACACGCAATGGGATTTTATCGAGCTTGTTAAAAAACATAACATTCCATTTTATGAAAAAACATTGGGCCAATTGTTTTGCGTGAACAAATCGAAAGACATCGTTACCATGCTGCTGGCCGAATGTGATGACGCAGGTGTGACCGTGCAAATCAACACCAGCATTGAAAACATAAAAAAAATAAATAGCTCAGGCTTTGAGCTCAAAACATCGCAAGGAAAATTAAGCACTCAATCACTCGTGATTGCAACCGGTGCACTTTCGATTCCAACACTGGGTGCAACCCCATTTGCTTATCATATCGCTGAGCAATTTGGTCTTAAAGTCTGGCCAACACGCCCAGGCCTGGTCCCGTTTACGCTCGACCCACGCGACAAAGAAACACTCACGCCTTTATCAGGCATCGCGCTTGATAGCGTGGTGCAATACAAACATATTGAATTTAAAGAAGGTTTATTATTCACACACCGCGGCTTGAGTGGGCCGGTGATTCTTCAAATATCATCGTATTACCAGCCCGGCGAGCCTATCTCTATCAATTTGCTTCCCGAAGTTAACCTGCTTGAAACGTTAAAAGCTGCGCGAACAGCTTCGCCTAAAAAACAATTAAACTCAGTGCTTACCACATACCTACCCAAACGTGTTGCTGAGATATTTACCCCTGAGCATCTCGCTACAAAAAATCTGGCCGACTTAACCAATCAAGATTTAGAAACGATTGCAAACACCATCAATAACTGGTGTATCAAGCCGAACGGTACCGAGGGCTACCGTACCGCCGAAGTCACCCTGGGTGGGATTGATTGCAATGCTGTTTCTTCCAAGACCATGGAGGTACAAAGCGTTCCTGGGCTTTATTTTATTGGCGAAGCACTCGATGTCACCGGCTGGCTTGGCGGCTACAACTTCCAATGGGCCTGGTCATCCGGTTGGGCTTCAGGTCAAGTTGTATAAATATATACCTAAATATACTGTTTTTTCATTGTTGCTACGCAAACTTTCTGTTATACTTGAAACTGTACCGAATGGGGGTGACCAGGTTTCGACGTAGGTTACAAAACCTGAAGGGCATGCCGAGGTGGAGATCACTCGTAAAATATACTCAAATAAACTTAAATGCTAAAAATGATGCAAACTTCGAAGGTGTTGCTTTAGCTGCATAAGCTTTAGTTACATTGTTCGAGCCGTGTACTGCCATAAACCGCGGTACCCCGTTGACCGAGCTCGCTTATTGGTATCGCATCAACGGTCAAAAGAGATAAGCTAGCGTATTGTGGTGTCTCGACTCAATGCGTTAAATTAGAGAATCGCCAAAGACTATCCTGCCCGTCGGAGCGTCATTGGTTAAAAACAAAAGGCACGGCTAAGCATGTAGAACTGATGGCAGAGTGTTTGCGGACGCGGGTTCGATTCCCGCCGCCTCCACCAATTAAGTTGTTGATTTACAATGACTTTTACAACAAACCCTAATTTAAGGGTTCTCAGCGGGTTTATTCACCTTTTTTCTTATCAATATAACCACCCCAATCATTCACGGGTTGATACCCTTTCTTAGCAGAATCATCAGGGATCCATTTACCATACGTTCTCATCACCATTTCAGTATCCACGTGCCCCATCTGGCTTGCAACCCACATGATATTTTCACCACCGGATAACATCATTGACGCATAGGTATGCCTTGTTTGATAAGGATTACGGTAACGAACCCCTGCTTTTTTTATCGTATGAATCCAGGCTGTTCGTCGAATTTGATGATCCGTTTCCCAGGCTTCATTCGTTCGAGGATTATGAAAAACTCGCTCTGCCCCCTCAAACGTATATTTTTTTTGCCTTTCGAGCGCCTCAAGAGCCGGTGGAAGCAACATCACAACACGCGTTCCTGCATTGGTTTTCGTGCCCTTCACTTGCTTTTTAACAACCGCTCTCACCACATGCACCAAACCATTGCTTAAATCAACATCCTCCCATTCCAAAGCAATGAGCTCAGACGTGCGCAATCCTGTAAAAAAAGCAAATTGAAAAAGATTTTTTATCTGCTCATGATGTGCCGCTTCTAAAACTGCTTTCACTTCCCCTCGGTCAAATGGATCGACTTTAAAATCACTTTTACTCGTTTCTTTGCTTAACAGTTTAGAAATAACAATTTTATCAAGTGGATTACTCTTGATGTACTCATCATTTAAGGCTTGCTCGACGATAGCACGCAAAGGACTCAACAGATTGCTCACGGTTTTTGATGTTACACCTAAACCACGTATCCACTCACGAATAAATGCTGGTTTTAAGTCTTGTATCGCTATGCTACCAAAATAAGGAATAAGTCGAGCTTCACATATTTTTTTATAACCTATGTAAGTACTATGCTCGCGCGTTGCCTGTACCTGCACCAAAAAATCACGAAGTAACTCTTCGATGGTTGCATCCGTTTTAACATGCCCAAAACGTCGAGCTAATTTCGATTGCGGAAAATAATCGGCATAAGAAAACGTACCACGTTCAATAGCATTCAGTATTTCGCTTCTTAACCGATCGGCATATTTTATATTGCTCGGGGTAACCTCTAATTTTAACGTTTCCCTACATTGCACACTTCGATAATAAAAACTGATTCTAAGCGTCGTCTTTCCAGAACTCCAACGCCGAACCTCTACGCCCGCTGGAGTCTTTGGAGTGTTGCTTGATTGCCGTTTTCCACCCATTGTTCAACCTCCACCAAGTTAACCCATAAATTACCATCCGGCCCAAGCTTGCAATGCAATCCATCCAACCACATGCCACGCCTGCGTTTGCAGTGCACTGCATTGGTTGTATCTCCGGTGTCTTGGCAATATTTTTTAAGTTTTACCCATTTCATAATCAAAATTTCCTTCTTTATTTATGAATAAAAATTTAACCAGCAAGAGCACACGATTTATGCTCTAGATTGATCTCAAGTACAATTTGGTACAGCTTTAAAAGCTGCACCTCGGATTTAAATCCGATTGGCCAATGAGCATGACAATAGATCATTCGAAGGTTATCGAGTGATGTATGTGACAGTTGGGCTATGTGCTTCAGTGTGTAGTGGGTTGACTCTAAAATATACTGAATCATGCCTTTGTAAATATTCAGTCTTGATGAATGATGATCCATGGAATAATGCTCCTTACTGTAAAACGGGTTACAGTGCTGTTAATTATGAAATATTACCGCGTGATATTATCGTCAGTTGTGATAACATCTACTTTTACACGGGTGTAATTAATTACATAGGTGTAAATTATTACATTAACGTAACGAAGTCAATGCATGTCAAACACAATTTTAAATAATTCAAGCCATTTATTATTGGCGCAAACACTCAATGATTTGATCGATCGTGAGAATAAACTCTCACCAGCTGCGCTCGCACGTGCATTAGGTATTCCAACAAACAAGATCACACGTATTTTGAATGGTGATGTGACTGATCCTAAAGCAAGTACATTACTTCAAATTGCCAGCCATTTTGATATAACTATTGATCAACTTTTGGGTTTGAAGCCGATTATTCCTGTAGGTGAAGCGGACTCACAGCAAACAGCAACCCGATCATTACCGGTTTTTGAATTCTCTCAGGACGCATCAAAAGCCCCGAAAGAATGGTATCGTTGGGCTGAAAACGAGCTTGATGGTGACTACTACGCACTTGCAATTGATACCGATCTGTATGAACCTATTTTCCCACAAAATTCATTATTGATTATTAACCCCGATGTTGAACCTGACGATCGCTCGTATATTGTTTTAAAAAAAGCCGATGGCTCATCCTATTGCTCCATTAAAAAATATGTTGTAGAGGGGCATCAAGTCTATCTCTATCCGATCAATCCCAAATTACCTGTTGAAGTTTTCGATAAAAATTTATACACTATTGCTGGTGTAATTCTTGAAGTGCATCAGAAGCTGCGCTCAAAAAAATAAGTTGTTGTAGGATGTACTCATGGAAAATTGGAGCCAGCAAAATAAATTTTTACGCTTTATCTATCAGCACGTGTTTTTGCGTTTCACCGGACAAATCAGAGAACCCTACCTCATTCGAATCGATAACATATTTACACATCCAGACACAAACGAATTATCCGTTGCTTTTCACATTGCTAATAAACGTGTTAATCAGGACATGTCCGTTGCTGAGTTTGTAAAAACCGACATGATTTATCTTGTTGATCCGCGCATTGTGTTCGATATAGGGCAGCAGTTTGGTGCCCATTCAGAAAAGCTCGTGATTACGCAGAAAATGCAGCCCAATTTAAAGAAGAAGTGTATCACCAGTTTGAAAAGGGTTTTTATCGATGAGTAATTCCCTGACAGGTAAATCTAACACGCCGCTTCAATTTAGAGTATTCCATACGCTACTGGGCTTTGCTGTCTTCTTTTCTCTAATTACGGTACCTGCGGAAGCCCAAATTATTCAGCTGTTTGATATAGCGATATCATCTGAGTTTTTGTGGTGGCCGATGGTGTTTTTTGCATTTCAATTGATATACCGCGTTTATGGTTTTGCTTATCTCCGACATACCGTTTATTCAGTGATGCTCTTTCATGCCATCTATATCTTATTTTTAAAATTTGCCATTTGGTTACCCGCATCCTCGTTCTGGAAAATGCAGGAAACATACACTCAGGTACTGGGTAGAGACGTTTTTTATTTGATAAAAAGTACCGTATTTTTATGGGCGTGTGCTTTATTACCGATACGATTACTGAGCACAATAGAGCAAAAGCAAAGCCGCTACGTTTTTTTGTTTTCATTCTTGGCCTTTTGCTTGTTGAACATGATATTTCTGAACCCTCAAAACATGACAAGTGAAGCGCAATTCATCATTCCCTTGCTGATTTACGGCTTCTTCAATATTTTTTCTCATATATTGCGTGATAAAATTGCGGATATTGAGCAAATTGATCTCCCCAATCATACCGATAATCATTTATTTCGATTTCAGTTACCACACACCTTGATGCCCCATGGTAAAAGATTTAAATACCACCACATGTTGTTTTGCTCCAGCATCGTGTTTTTTATCGCTTCAAAAACGATGGCGGCTAAATTCATTTCCATTGGTTTTTTGACGATTAATGTGGGCGGTATCGTTTTTTCATTGGCCTATTTAGCCGCTGATATGATGACAGATGTATACGGTATTGAACGAACCAAGCAGATGGTGTTTTTCGTGATTTTTTGTAATTTATTATTTGTCTTTGATGTTTGGCTCACGAACTTGCTTGCTGTGGGTCAGAACGATCCATTTAAAGCAATTCTGCATAATCAAGCACGTATGTTTATCGCTTCAGCAACGTCTTTTTTTCTTGGCATGACGATTAACTCAACCGTCATTTCAATCATCAAAACAAGGCAGCGCAAACGGGGAATTTCTCTAAAAAAAGAATTCATCACGACGGTTTGGACACGCATTGCCGCGTCATCTGCTTTTGGGATCATGATTGATGTGAGTCTTTTTTCGTTCGTAGCATTTTATGGGATTGTACCAACCGAAAAACTCGGAAGCGTCATTCTATTCGAGGATGCTTATAAAATATCCTACGAAATACTGCTCGCGCCAGTCTCGATTTTGCTCATTTATTTACTTAAAACCAAAGAAAAAGTCGATATCTATGATGAGCTATCGAACTTAAATCCGTTTAAAATTGATACCAATTACAAAATGGATGCTAACAAATTTAATGAAAACTATATTCAACCCAAGAGACGTAACGATGGATAAGCATATTTATGATTTTATGGCAGCCACAATTGAAGTAGCTGCAGAAAACCCCCTTGCTCCATATGGTGCAATGATTGTTTATGATGATAAAGAGGTTCTTTTAAAATCAGTTAATAGCGCACATCATCATCCTTTAATGCATGGCGAACTGTCGGTTATTCATACTTTGTTTAACAATGGTTTTGATGGTGATGCCAGTAAATTAAGCCTTTATACCACGGCTGAGCCTTGTCCCATGTGCGCTGCCGCTATTTATTGGGCGATGATTCCTAAGGTTGTTTATGGTAGTTCGATTGCATTTTTACATGATTTGTTTGGTCGACAGATTCAGGTTAGTGCACAGGAAGTTTTATCAAAAACACCTGAATTTTATAGCTGTCATCTAATTGGCGGGATAATGGAAGAGGAATGTAATCAATTGTTTATTGACGCGAAAAAATTGAGGGTGTCATAACGTCAGCCATTTTAAACCTAGATTCATATTGGAGTAGTTACCTTGAGAACAATGAAAGTCATGAAAGGCTTTAAACCTTTACCAACTGAAGATGGCGAAGAGTTTTATCCTAATGGATTTTTTATATTCAATATTAGTAAACTTATTCAATACATCGCTAAGAATCAGGATATTTTTCAAGTAGAGCAAGTTGAAGTTAATTCCTTACGATTATTCAGCTCTTCAAATTTCAATGACGCTACGATAAAGTCCGCGGATCTTTCTATTCCCATCATCATGGCTGAAATTAGTCCAAATCAATTTAACATCATAGACGGACATCATCGTTTGGAAAAAACCCGTCGTGAAGGTATGGACGTCGTTTTAGCCTATAAAGTGCCCGCCGAACACCATATTCTATTTTTGGATTCAGCTGAAGGCTACCAGGCATATGTTAAATATTGGAATAACAAACTAAAAGAAAGTGAAAAATACAATGTCAACTGAAAAAGCAAGGTATCGTAATCGTGGGCCATCCCCATTATTAGACATAAGGCAATTAAAAAAACATCTAAATGCTTTTACAAAAGAGCACTTGATTGAAATCGTTTGGTTAAACACACAAACGAATTCCGAATTATGGAAAGCATTAAATGCTCATATAGGAATTCAACTTGCCAAGGGTGATTGGGAAAAAACGAAGGAGGCGATTGATTATGGCCTTTATTTTTCAGATCTCGTGCCCTATTCTGAGCGCGGTCATGAAATCATTATTTACGAAATGATTCGAGCACTTGAAGATTTGTATGAAAATGGCAACACAGAACTTGCTTTACGAGCAGCAGACTATCTTCTTGAAGAAGGTGAAAATGCACTTCATTATTTTGATGAAGGCTGGAGCTGGTCCTGTGCATTAGAAGATATTTCCAAATGGATTAACACCAAAAATAAAAAATCTAATGTGTAGAAGATAGCACTAAAATAACACAAGAAGCCGTCAACATTGCCGCCGATGCCCACAATACAAACCAACTAAATTTTCTTGTCTGATGCGTCAAATCACGAGCCTCAGCCAGTGAATCCGAGATCATTTTTTTCATAGCCTGAGCCTGTTCGCCGGTAGACTCTTGTAATAATTTAGCCATAGCCTCTTTGCTCGTAAGTAATGCGGCATTCAGAACTCTTTCAGCTTTTGCTTTGGCATCATCTTTCCATTGAGAGGAAATGAGCTCCATCTCCTCTTTGAACTGCGCCAGCAGATCTTGTTGGGCTTGTCGATTTTCTTCAAGTAACCTGTCGTTCATGGTCTGAAAAATTAAAATCGGATCGTCTTTACCCAAGAGCACACCATGCTTAACAGCAATGTCTCGAATGGCTTCATCAAGCTTACTCGACATTAGATCACCATGGCGCTGTCGAGCTGGCTAAAAAGCTGATCGCGCACAATTTTCAAACGTTGGCGCGTCATGATGCTTTTTTCTGGCGTTTCCAGTGCTTCATTAAACGTTAATTTTTGTTGCAGCATGTCGGTTAGATCGCGCCCGTAGGTTTCTTTTTTTAAGTCAGGGATGTGAATTAAGGCAGATATGCGGTCTTTATTTTCTTTGTACACTTTCATGTGTTCAAACGTTTTTCCTTCATGTTCAATTGGCCCCCAATAGGGATTGAGCCAGACAACAAACTTCGCCTCATGAGAGAACTGGTTAATCAACTGCGCAAAGCCATTCATGGTGTCATATAAGGCTTGGCCACCGGTAATCACGGTATGAATCACGACGTCGTGCCCTAATTCTTTTAACAGCGACGGCACTTGATTGCTCATGAGGTAGTGCGCTAACGGAACAAACGAACTGGCGCCATTATCAATGACAACATCTTGCGTGCTTGAGGCAATTTTTTCAATCAATGCATCAAAAAGCCGGGGGTTAATTTCATCGCCGCTCATCACTTGAATATGCTCAACCTTTAAGGCTTTGAAACCATGAAAGGTTGCATTAATGGGATCGGTATCGATGCAACGTGGCGATTCTACTTTGTGGTATTTATACTGCGCTGTTGTTGCTGAGATAAACGATTTGCCGACACCACCTTTGCCCTGCAACGTGATATGAATTTTTGGCATTACAAGAGTTCCTCCAAGTTAGGTTTTGGATTAAACGTAAAACCACGCATGTCATTGGCTGTTTTACTTTTAACCGCGTTCTCATCCTTGGTGTTCTCCTGCGCTGACTTAATCAACTTAAGCACGTAATGCCTAAACGCTTTATAGCCGAATGAAATTTGACCCTCATCCGATAACGTTTCCCAAACAGCTTTCATTGAGCATCCCTTATCCAGGGCTTCTCGAATATCCTCTTTCAGTGCGATGAATTCAATCTTGGCATGGGATCGTCCCGTCTTTTTTTCTGACTGCTTTTGAATGACCCGTTCTGAAAGTGATTTTTTCATGTTTTATTTGGCGTTAATTTTTGTATTTGAAGAGTCTAAAGGATACCTTGCGTTAGAACAATAAAAAAGAACATTTTGGAACTATTAGGAATTTATTAGAATATAAAACGGATTAATTTAGTGCGCTCAACGAACTTTTAGGAATAATTTGGATTTATTTGGTCTTTTATCAAGAAAATTCCATAAAATTCGTTGTAAGCTCCAAAAAGTTCTTGTTATGATGCTAAAAAGAGACACCGAAGTTCAGGGCAAGATAGGTGAAGTTAGCTAACCAGCAAGCTGGCTACCAAACATCACACGCCTTATTCGCACCTGCGGTGCTCAACGTTACCTAAAGGATTGCAAACCACTTATTTAGAGGTCAGCATCCTTATGGACAAAATTCAAAAACCCCTCACCCGAAAACACGGCCGCCACCTTCGTGTGCCCGTCCTTCACGATGAAGAACTTGCCATTAAGTCCCACGCTGCCCAAGCAGGGCTTTCTATTGCTGAATACTTACGTCGCATTGGGTTGGGTTATCAAATTCAAAGTGTCATTGATCAGGATTATGTGCTTCAACTATCCAAAATAAATGCCGATATGGGTCGGCTTGGCGGGTTACTTAAGCTCTGGCTGGTACAGGATAGACGTGTCGCGCATTTTGACCATAGGACAGTCAAGACGTTATTGAACCGTATTCAGACAACGCAAGATGCTATGTTTGAGGTGGTGAAAAAATTATGATCATTCGCCATATTCCCATGAAGTCCGCCAGGCGCAGCAGCTTTTCAGGTCTTGTAAACTACATCACCGATGAACAAAACAAACAGGAACGCGTGGGCAAGGTTAGGATATCAAACTGTAACAGTGTTGATCCCACCTGGGCTATTCAGGAGGTTTTGGCAACACAGGCAAAAAACCAACGCGCCAAAGGCGATAAAACGTATCATGTGTTGATATCATTTGCGCCAGGGGAGAGCCCATCTGAAGCACTATTGAAGATGATAGAAGATCGGGTGATATCATCGATTGGGTTGAGCGATCATCAAAGAATCAGCGCTATTCACCACGACACGGATAACCTTCATGTTCATGTTGCCATCAACAAAATTCATCCCAAAACGTTCAATATGATTGAGCCTTATCGAGCCTATAAAGCGTTTGCCGAGGTTGCATCCAAACTTGAGGTTGAGCACGGTCTTCAATTAACCAATCATCAAACACGAAAAGGCCTATCAGAAAATCTTGCGGATGATATGGAACAGCATTCAGGTATTGAAAGTTTTATTAATTGGATGAAACGAAATTGCAGCTCACAGCTTGATGGTGTCAAAAATTGGATGGCACTGCATCAAGTACTCGCACAACATGGCATCATCATGCGCGTTCAAGCCAACGGGTTTGTTTTTTGCAACGACAAAGGCTTAACGATTAAAGCAAGCTCCGTTTCTCGCGGTTTTTCTAAACACAAGCTTGAATCAAAACTGGGTGCGTTTACACCTGCGGTATTTGACGGTGAAACTCAGAAGAAAAATGTTTATCGATATGAGCCCTTAAATAAAAACGTGATTGGCTCGGAGCTTTATACCCGTTATCAGCATGACATGACGCACGGTAAAACCACGCTTTCAACAAAGCTCAAACATCTGCGTGAAGCTCAATTCAGGCTGATTGAAAAAACCAAAAAACGTGCTCGAATCAAGCGTCGTGCGCTGAAGCTCATGAGCGCGTCAAGAACCCAGAAAAAATACATGTATCAGCACATCAGCAAAACCCTTTTAAAAGATCTTGAGGCAATTCGTGGAAATTATACAACTGAACGCAAACATCTTGTGGATGCCAACAGAAACAAAACATGGGCTGACTGGTTACGACAAAAAGCACAGGAAGGCGACCATGAGGCTTTAACGGCTCATCGTCAAAAATTAATTTTAGAACAGGAGAAAAACAATGAACAATCACGACGATACCGATTTAATGATGGACGAAGAACTTCAGGAAGCCATCAAGTTGCTGGAACAACCGCAACCGCGAGAAGT